>Ga0209506_1001112_pt1 | contig 30086 bp, 20 predicted proteins | sample AD_JPNHG2_MetaG_FD_184409 | JGI IMG/M metagenome (GOLD analysis project Ga0209506, IMG submission 184409) | Active sludge microbial communities of municipal wastewater-treating anaerobic digesters from Japan - AD_JPNHG2_MetaG (SPAdes) (version 2) | ecosystem: Engineered > Bioreactor > Anaerobic...
TCCGGGCCGCACCCCCCGCGGAATCCTTTCCGCATTCAGGAATGAATAACGATCGGAATCGTCGGCAGAAGGGTCCCAGATGGGAATCTGGGACCAGCGGGTCACAGCCCCGCCAAGTCGCATCGACCAAGCAGGGCGTCGACCTGCCGCCACCTTGACCACTCCCCCGCGCCACACAAACCCAACATCAAGCGCAACCGCAATTCTCCGCCGCTCCACTCCACCCGCCCTTTCCGGAGCACCCCCCGTGTTCTCCCTCCCGACAACACCGGCGGAGACCCTGCGCGCCGAACGCACGAGCCGACGGACTTCAATCGAATCAATCTCCCGGCGGCCCAAGGAGAGAAGATGATGATCGATACAATCTCGATAACCCCGACACGCGCGACCTGTATGCTCAATATTTACAAGCCTTTATGTGCAGGAGCCGGACGTGCGCACCCCGGCCGACGGCCAACGGCTCGTCGCCGACCACGCAAAACGCCAAATGAACCCAACCTTCAGCATCGCTTCAATCGCCCGGCCGCGCCCGTGCCCCTCGATATCCCTACACCGCCCCCGATACAGACTCATTCTTCCATCCTCCGCTCTCGGCCCGCCTGCCTCCCCGTCGTTTCACGGCAGTCGGGGTTGTCCCCGCGATGAGTCCTGCTCCGGAAGATGCAGATCGAGACCCTCGATCTCTTGTAGTGTTTTACCAGCTATACCCTGCAAATCACCGTACATCCCAACTGTGGCGTACATGACGCGGTCAAGCTGCTCGCGGCGTTTTTCCCACTGCTTGGTGATCGCCCTACGCTCCTTCTCCAGGTCTTCCTGCATGGTGGAAAAGGCCTCGACGATGGCCTGCACGCGGAGGCGAAAGCGCGGGCCGGTCAAATACTGGTAAATCAGTTCCATCTTGGTTTGCTGTCCCTCGCCGGCTTGGCGAGCGGCGGCGACCTCCACGAGAGTCTGGCGCACGGCCATGGCGACCGGAATCGCCGTTCGCGGGTGCGTCACCCAGACGCCGTCAATCATGTCAAACGACTCGATGCCCTTGGGCATCGCCTGGCTCACAATAATGGCGATCTCGGCCTGGGCGGCGCGTTGATCCTCGCGCAGCTTGGGCAGCCAGCCCTCGCTCCAGGCCTTGGTCCGCTTGGACTCCCAGAGGATCGTGCCGCACCGGCCCACGGTGGGCGCGACAACCCGCTGAAGAAGATCGCCGCCGTGTTCGCCCTTGGGCACCGGCTCAAAGACGTCTTGCGGAAACCGGGCCGCGAGAAGAGATTCGAGCTGCAGTTCCTGGACCTCGCCTTGAAGCTGTTGCGAGCCCTGTTCAGCCTTGCGCTTCAGCTCCTCAATCTGCTTCTGCATGGAAGCAATGGTCTGCTCTTTCTCCATCACCTTGAGCCTCAACTGCTCCTCGGCCTCGCGTTTTGCCTGTTCGCGGGTCTTGTCCAATGATTCCTGAACGCGTTTTTCGATGGTGAGTTCCATCTCGCGCTGGGCATCGTCCAGCTCTCGCTGTTTGCGGATCAGCTCGGCTTGGGCCTTCTGGGCCTCGGCCAGTTTCTGGTCGCGCTGCTTGAGGATCTCCTGAAGATCGGCAAGTTCCCTGGCTTTCTGATCCAGGTCGTTCGCCAGGGCGAGCTTGGCCTTCCTGGCTTCTTCGGCGGCGATTCTCGTTCGCTCCTGCTTGAGCTTCTCCAGGACCTGCTGGTCGACCGATTCCTTCTCGCGGGCGAGGGCGCTCTCGCGCTCTTTGATGGCCTGCTCCCGCTTGGCGATTTCCTGATCTTTGCGGGCGAGACGCTGCTCGAATTCACGGCGGGTCGATTCGATCAGCGGGGCGGCCAGAGATTCGGTAAGCCTGATTTCCGTTCGGCAGTTCGGACAGATGATGGTCGGTTCCGTGCTCATTGCGGCTGCTCCTTCCTCCCTGCGTCCATCAGGACGCGAAGGCCGTCGTTGAGCGGGCAGTCTCGTGGTCTGCACCGCGCATGATCGGAGGATTCGGTCGCAGGATTCGCTCTCATTTTCATGACTCCTGAGGCCACGACAACGTGATTATCGCTGGAAGGCATTGCGAACGCGAGGGGAAGCGCGCCGACACGGGTGTTGCCGCCATTTCTCCAACTGACGATCGGCGGCGTCAGCGAATGGTGAAAGAGTACAGGTGGGCGCCTTGCTCGACCTGGAAACGGAGGCGGCCGTGGTTGTCGGGCAGGACGTCGGCCAGCGAGCGGCCGGCAAAACGCACCAGGTGAGCGATGCCGTCGGTCGCCAGGAAGGCGGTGCCTTCGACCTGGCCCTCGGGTGAGAGAGCCTCGACGATGATCGGTCCGTTGCTGTTGACGATCAGCTCGCGGCCTTTGAATTGCAGCGGTCGGGTGGTCAGGGCCAGACCGGTGACCGAGACAAAGCCGTCGGGACGCAGCCGGGCGCGGAAGATGCCGCCGCCGCTGACGCCATCGGGCTGGGACGCGTTCTTCCCGTACGACGAGGCCCCGTAATAGAAGACCAGTTCGTCGCCGATGCGCAGCGGCCCTTGGCTGAAGAGGCTGAGACAGCCGCCGTCGTTGCGGCCGTTGTTGCCGCCCTGGCGACCGGCAGGAATGAAAACTTCGGGCGTGCCGCTCAGATCCTCAAAGACTACCTTGTGCCAGTTCAGGCCGTCGCGGCTGCTGATGAGTTTGATGGCCGCACAGCCGGCCGCCGACCAGGGACAATCATCACGCCCATGCCAGACGACTGATTCGCCCAACCACAGCGGCCCGTAACGCCATGCGGTACAGGCGTAGGACTCGTCGCCGGGCACGCTCCCATCGGCCTCCGCCGCCGATGGCGACGGATCAACGCGGTCCAGTCGCCGAATGTCAGAGGACCCATCGAGTTCGATCGGACCGCTATCGCTCCAGGTCAGTCCGTCCGGCGAGATGTACCGATGGATCTTCGTCGAGGGTAGGGCCTCGCAGAACATCACATACGACTTGAGACGCGGGTCGAACAGGATCGAGCCCTTGGCAACGAGGGCTCTCTCTCCTTCGGGCGGCGCGATGACCGGAGTCTGGCCGCCGTTGTCCTTGACCGGCCGGTGAAGCATGCGCATGAGACTCAAGGACGAATCCAGGATCCAGTCGTCGACGAACAACTGCGGCTCACCCGGTTCGATCACCACCGGCTCCTTGGGCCGGCCTTGTTCGAGATAAGTCTTGTCGGCTTTGGAGCGGGCACGGCGCGAAATGGTCTCCCAGGGCACAACGTTGCAGCGCCGGGCCCATGCCTCGTAGCGATCCGCCAGTTCGCGGACCTTGTCAGGCATTCTGTCAGCCAGGTTGTGGAGTTCCGTGCGGTCCAGTTCCAGGTCGTACAACTCCCACGGGTCGGGAAAGTAAGAGACAAGCTTCCATCGGCCGCAGCGCACGGCGCGATGGCCTTCGTGCTCCCACGCCAGCAGTTCGTGACCTTCACGCTGGTGGCCCCGCAACACGGGCAGCAGGCTTAAGCCGTCGGCGGGACGGATGTCGCGGCCCTGGAAGAATTTCGGATATTCAGCACCCGCTGCGTCGAGAACCGTCGGCAACAGGTCGATCACGTGTCCGACCTCGTGGGTGATTTCTCCGCCTCGGGTGATGACCGACGGCCAGTAGGCGATCAGCGGGGTGGCGATGCCCCCTTCGTGCGCCATGCGCTTGAAGCGGCGGAAGGGCGTGTCGCTGAGGTTGGCCCAGGGCGGGCCGTAGCCGATCGACGAGTCGATCGTCCCGATGGGCGCGCCGGGCTTGCCCTCATCAAGGTTCTCGGCGCAGCCGCCGTTGTCGGAGAGGAAAAGAATAAGGGTGTTCTTCTCGATGCCGCGGACGCGAACCTTCTCGACGATGCGGCCGACGCCATGGTCCATGCGGTCGATCTGGGCGGCGAAGACCGACATCTTGAGATCCTCGCGATCCTTGTCGCAGACGTCGTCCCATGCGGCGGCGCCCGGATCGCGCGGCGAGAGCGACCAGCGGGAATCGATGATGCCTAACTCGATCATCCGATGGTAGCGGCGCTGGCGGAGCTCGTCCCAGCCCGCCCGGTAGGTGCCGCGATATCTGGCGATGTCCTCCGGCCGGGCATGCAGCGGCGCGTGCGGGGCGGTGTAGGCGACGTACAAGAAGAACGGCTTGTCGCGCCCGGCGTATTGATCGATGTACTCGACGGCACGCTCGGTGATGGCGTCGGTCATGTAGAAGCTCGGATCGACGGGCTCGATCCGGCGGTCGTCAAGCATGAGCATACGGTGCGGCTCAGGCCGGAAGTAATTGCAGGCCCCGCTCAGGATGCCAAAGTAGTGCTCGAAACCGCGGACCAGCGGACGATGCTCGGGAGCCATACCGACGTGCCACTTGCCCGACATCAGCGCGTGGTAACCGCTTTGTCGGAGAACCTCGGCGATGGTGACGCAGCGATCGGAAAGACCGGTCTGATAGCCGGGAAGCTGGTAGTCAGCGCACATGTGGCCGACTCCGACCGCGTGGGGATACTGACCCGTGAGCAGGGCGGCACGAGACGGGCAGCAGCGGGCAGCGTTGTAGAACTGCGTGAATCGCATCCCCCCGGCGGCCAAGGCGTCGAGATTGGGCGTGGCGATTTCCGAGCCGTAGCAGCCAAGATCTGAGAAGCCCAGATCGTCGGCCAGGATCAGGATGATGTTCGGCCGTTGCGGCGCCGGGGCTTGGTCGGCCGCGGACGGCGACACGCCCGTAATGCACAATGGCAGACAACAAGAAAGCAGGAAACGTTGCAGGGTATCGCCCTTCATAGAGCCTATTCTCCAGAGTTCAGGCAGAGATCGCAACGCCGTGTCCAAAGGAGCCCGGCAACCACATGGCCAAGCTCCGCTCATCGCCTGCGGAACGGTGGCAAACGGATTACGGAGACGGGGTCTTCAAGACGTAGATCCTGACGTAGTCGTATTCGCAGCGCTGGGTGTGGGCCATCTGGCGCAGACCGATCCAACCCGAGTGCGCGTGAATCGGACCATACGTCTTGCCATCGTCGTCATAAGAGAGCGAAAGCACGTCGTCGATCGTGAGCCTGATCTGGCCGCCGCGTTTGTAAATGCGAACCACCTGGAAGGCATCTTGCGGTGCCGGAGTGACAAGATCCTTCCCAATGGCTGCCAGGCGGAAGCCCCTGTTCTTTCGAAGGTTCGAGGTGCCACGACCACCCGACCAGTACGAGATGTGGTAGTTGTTGAGATCGCCGCTGTGGTATTGGCTGAAAGTCCCGTTCCGAGGTTTGATCGGCGGCTCGAAAATGTTTTCGCCGTTGCACCCGCGTGCGTTGAAGAAAACGATGTTCAGACCTCGGTTGCGGTTCTCCGGACGCACAGCGAACTCCAGCAGAAAATCGGCGGGCACTTCGCGATCGAGCCAGCAGACCAGATGATTCGCGGCCGATTCTGAGCGGGTCGATTCCCCGTTGCTCTCGAGGACAAGCTTTCCATTCGCCGCAGTCATGCTCCGGCCGCCTTCGAGGCGCCAATCCTTCAGTTCTGAGGGGTCTTCAAACGACGTACTGTAAAGAGGATGTTCCCAGTCCACGTCGACGGGGATGAACTTCTCTCCGGTGAACCTCACCCCCTCATCCGTGTAGGGTGTGTGTCCTGCGGCCTCACAATGGGCTTTAATCGACTCCTCGCTGATCGGTTCTTCATACAGACCGACGGCGCTGACGATGAGGCCCGGCCCTCCGACGGTCAGCGTCACATCGCGGCCGGCCGCTCGGAACTGGCCCGGGTAGTTGAACGGAGACGCGTTCTCCTGCCGCACGCCGTCGAGGAAGAACTCATTGCGGCTCGCATCAGCGGTGTTCCAGGTCCAAGTCGCAAGGTACCATCGATCGGCCTTCAGGTGCGTCAGCAGTGTCTGAAAGACGTAGGGTCGACTCTCGCCGGTCTGCGGGGTGCCGGTCATCACGGAGCCCCAGCGGGTGTCAAGCGTCACCGACGGGTCGGTGCAGAGAAGCTGGACATTGACCGCGTCGCTTTCCAGCAGGCTCAGCGTCGGGCCGGCTCCTCGCAGAAGCTTGTCGGGCTTGAACCACATGACAAGGGTTCCGCGATCATCGAGCAGCGAGGCCGGGAGCGTGGCCGAAAAGGATTGCGATGTGGCCGGCGAGCCGTCGGGAGCCCTGGAATCGCCCGGCGACGGAGGAGAAAACAGATGCGGCCGCGGGCTTGGCGCAGGTGCTTGACCGGAGGGTCGAGTCTTCCCTTGGAACGTGCTTGGCGCGGTCGCGGGTGCCGAGTTGGGCACTACTGCGCCGACAGAGGCCCGCCAGCGGGCGAGCTGGGCACGGAGTTGCGCCGCTTTCTCAGGCATCCTGTGGGCCAGGTTTTCCCTCTCGCGAAGGTCGGTCTTCAGGTCGTACAGTTCGACCTTTCCGTTGTCGAAGAACTCGATGAGCTTGTAGTTGCCTTGGCGGATCGCCCCCGCGGACATTCCGCCGAGGAAGTGCGGCCGGTCGAGCGGGTAGTGCCAATACAACGAATCTCTCTGCAATGTCCGATCGCCGTCGAGCAACCCGACGATGCTTTCGCCGTCGATCATGCGGTTCGGTCGATTCTTCAGGCCCGCCATCTCGATGAGCGTGGGGTACAGATCAGGCGTGATTACCGGCACGTTGCAGGTTTTGCCCGCGCGGCGCGAGCCGGGGCGATAGATGATCAGCGGCACACGTATGCCGCCCTCGTACAACTGCGACTTGCCGCCGCGAAGAGGAGCATTTGAAGTGACGCGGCGTTCGCCGCCGTTGTCGGAGGCGAAGATGAGTACCGTTCGGTCGGCGATTCCGAGCTCATCGAGCGCGGAGGTGATGTTGCCGACGCCCTCGTCGATACTCGCCAGCATGGCCGCCAGGACGGGGTTGTTCCGGGTCTTGCCCACACCGCGCTTGGCCGCGAAGTGCTCGATCATTTCCGGTTTGGCGGCTAGCACCGTATGCACCGAGTAATGCGAGAGATACAGGAAGAACGGCCTGTCCTTGTGCCGTCGGATGAAATCGACTGCCTCGCGATTGAGTCGGTCGGTCAGGTATTCACCTCTCGGACCCGTCACCTCGGGCATGAACAGGTAGGGAGCAAAGTAGCTCCCGGCGCCGATGTAACGGGTTTCCGAGCATATCACCTCGTCAAATCCGTGCAGCGAGGGTTCGCCCCGCTTGAGCCGGTAGTCCCCGGTGAGGTGCCACTTGCCAAGCAGGCCCGTGGCGTAGCCTGCGTCACGAAGGGCCTCGGCCAGCGTGTGATACTCCGGCGAAAGGAATCGCTCGTCGTCTGCCCGCAAGTAGTCGGTGATACCGACGCGAGCCGGGTATTGGCCGGTCATCAACGCCGCCCGGGTTGGCGAGCACACCGGTGCGGCCGCGTAGGCGTTGGTGAACTGCACGCCGCGATTGGCCAGCCGGTCAAGATGGGGCGTTTCGTTGAAACGGTTGCCGTAGCAGCCCAGCTCCGCCCAGCCGAGGTCATCCACGAGGATCAGCACAAAGTTCGGGCGAGCCGTTGGCGTGACGAGGTCGGCCCTCCGCGACGGCGAGGCACACGAAAGCGCCGAAAGGCCCGTCGCCACGCAGACGACCAGGAGACCGGCGCGCCGCGAATCCCGCCCTCGCGATGCGGCGATGCGCTTGCAACAGCGGACGAGCGGCATCTTCAGAGACAACGCGATTGTCTGCATCGATCTACTCCTCCAGCCGGTGAACCGCCATTTACTGTCATCATGATCACCGCCGGGGCCGTTTTCGGCGCGTCGGGTGAACGCATTGGCCGGCGGACCCCCAACACCGCCCGACGCGCGGCCGTTTCCCCAGGTCGCCGGCAGCCGTTTCACGCAACCACCGGTCAGCTCCGCGAACGAAGCATCTGTCTGAGCTTCGCAGCCATGTCGGCATAGGCCGGATCGTTCGCCAGATTGCGGTACTCCTTGGGGTCGTTCTGATGATCGTACAGCTCGGTGCCCTGCCGGCCTTCATCCCATTCGGTATAACGCCAGCGCTCCGTTCGCAGACTGCGGCCCATGAAGCCCCGCTGTCCTGATTGGGCGGCGGCAGTGGTTCCGAGGCGGGTCCCTCGCGAAACCTGGGTGAGCGCGGGCTTGGACCAGCTTGCCTGCGGGTCGTTGAGCAAGGGCACCAGGCTCGCACCCTCGGCTCCCTTGGGATCGATTCCGCAGAGGGCGGCCAGGGTCGGGTAGACGTCCACCAACTCGACCGTGCGGGGGCATGCTTTGCCCTTGCCCTTGGTTCCGGGGGCCGCAATGATCAGCGGCACTCGCGCGGATTCCTCGAACAGGCTCATTTTCTGCCACTGCCCGTGCTCGCCGAGCAACCAGCCGTGGTCGCCCAAGAGCAAGACAACGGTGTTGTCGGCAAGCTCAAAGCGGACCAGCGCGTCCATCAATCTGCCCACCTGGGCATCGACGAAGGACACGCAGGCGTGATAGGCCTGAAGGAAGTTCTTGAGCTGACCCTCCGTCAGGCCGTAGTTCGGCGGCCTGACCTGGAGGGCGGCTTCGGGAATCAACGCAAGGTGATCCGCTGGCTCCTGCGGAAGCGACAGTGTCGGAAGCGGATGCTGCCGGAAATAGGCTTTCGGCGCGATGCAGGGAACATGCGGCCTGAAAAAACCGCAGGCGATGAAGAACGGCCGATTCTTGTTCTCCTCCATCAGCCGAATCACCTCGCCGGTGATCTTGCCGTCGGTCTGCTCTTCGTCCGTCCCTTCGGCGGCGAGAAAGGAGATGGCGGCCCCCAGCGAGCCTTTTGGGCCGGTGTATTGGATCACTTCGTCTTCGTCATCCTTGTCGCGTCCACGGGGGTTGATTCGCAGATTCCACGAGGGCGCATCGTCCAGACCGTCGGTTCCGATCTGACCGGGCACGCCGTAGTGATAGATCTTTCCCACGCGGGCGGCAAAGTATCCGACCTGCTGAAACAACTGCGGCAGCGTGAGCACGTCCGGCAGGTTCTCGCGAAAGTGCGTGCGATTCTCCAGTACCCCCGTCGTGTCCGGCCGCCTGCCGGTCATGAACGAAGCCCGGCTCGGATTGCATAGTGGATACTGGCAGTATGCCCGATCAAAACGCACGCCCTGTGCGGCCAGCCGATCGATGTTCGGGGTGATCGCGACCGGGCAGCCATAGCAGCCCAGCGAGTTGTTGAGGTCATCCGAGATGATCAGCAACACGTTCGGGCGGCGGGTGGCTCCGGCATCCGCGGGACGCTGAGCCCCGACGGCTTTGTCCGCCGCCGCGTCCGGGATGCCGTTGCCGGTACCCGCCAGTTGCGAGCACGCAGACTGAAGAACAATTCCGCAGGTCCAGAGGGTATAGGCAACGGTGGTCAGGTGATGGCTCATCTTCATCTCCTTGTGTTTGAAGTGCCGTGTGGGTTGAGATCCCAAGGCCGACCGCCTTTGTGCGGGCCGCAACTCAAGCGCACTGTCATCCGGAAACAGGCGCGCAATCTGCACACGCGTCTGGCCGTAAGGTTCTCATTCCTCTCCTCCTTGAGGACCAGTGTAGAGGGAAGATAACAACGGCGGCAACCCATTGCGAGAGCGATCAACAGCCGCCGTGACCGGCGTGGATAGCACTGTTGGCCGGCTGCACGGATTGGAAGGATCAGGTGCGTCGTCTCACTTCCCCTGGGTCGACGGCCGGTCCAGGGGGTGATGTCGCCATTTCGGTGGGGCTTGAAGCCGGCCGGCGGCTGCACTGCGGGCGGCATCGCTCCAGGAAGCTCAAAGCTTCATAACGCGAGCCACATCGGCGATCGGGTCGGTAGTGTAACCTTTCCCCTGCGGCGGCTCGGCATCTTTGTCCCAGTCCGGCTCGCCTTCGCGCATGAGCGCCCCATAATCGGCCGCTCCCTTGTACAGGCGGCGAAATACGGTGAAGCCTCACGAGAGCATGTGCCGGATCGGCTTGAGCTGTCCAAGGTGACATTTCCAAAAGCCCCCTGCTCCGGTAACCGGCGATCGCCAGAAGCTCAGGCAAGGTCTGGAGGTCGAGCAGCAGGCCGTATCGGTGCGGCCAACGGCCACGGTCTCGCATCCGTCCGATAAAACGCTTCTTTGCGTCCCGGACCGTCCTGCAAACCTTTCCACAGGGTTGGCAAGCGGTCTTTCCCGAGAGTATCAGCAGGGACCAAGCTCCTACGGACCTCCTCAACTCAGTATTCAGGCGCGCTCTGATGGACCCGATATCTTCTAGGGGGCGGGCGCGCGGAGCGAATCGGGAAAGCGCCTTCCTCCGAAATCCGACATGCCGCGTTTGTCAGGCCGTTGGAACGAATCGTACGCTTGAAACAGTGGCGGGCGACCCAAGGCGGGACATGGATAACGCATACTCCAGCTCGGAATCCAGCCGGACCGCAACGACAGCGCGCCCGAGATGGCGAACGCTCGTTCGCAGCCTGCGATTCAAGGCGTCCGTTCTTGTCATTTTGATTCTCGCCGTCGTGACGAGTATCAGCTCGACGCTGACCACCCAGGTGCTGGGGCAGGTCTTCTACGAGAATGAATACGCCCGGACCCGTGAGTGGGCTCAGTCACTGGCCATCAGTACGGCCGAGGCAATTCAGGCGCGAGACGCGGAGTCTCTCGGCCTTACCGTTCAGGATCTGATCAAGAGCAACTCCGTTGCGTACGTGGTGTTTTCGGATGCCGCCGGCGAGGTGCTGGTGTCGGGAGAAGTGAAAGCCGGTCTTCTGCAATCAGTAGTTTCCGCTGACGGCCAGACCCTCAGTCTCAAGACCATGAACGTACCCCGACTGGTGTGGAACAAGGAGCTGGGGTTGGCCTGTTCCGAGGTGAGCGTGCCCGTGCTTTCGAAAAGCACCATCCGGCCGACGGGAACGTCCGGTCGAGCCATTGTCGGATATCTGCACCTGGCGGTGGACGTGACCGCTACCAAGAAACAACTTGAACTGGTGAACCGGCGCGTCCGTCAGATCGCGATGGTGATGCTGCTGCTGACGGTGCCATGCAGCGTTCTCGTGGCCCGGCGGGTGGTCGCCCCTCTCAAAGAACTCTCCGAGACGGCCTGCGCGATCGCCAGAGGGTCGACCGATGCACGGGCACACATCAACACCGAAGATGAGATCGGTGACCTGGCTCAGTCGTTCAATACCATGGCCGATCGGCTGACGAAATCTCAGATGGAGTTGCTGGAGCTCAACGCGGAGCTGGAGGAGCGAGTCGAGCAGCGAACGCGTGAGCTGCAGGAACTGGCCGCCCGGGACCCGCTCACCGGGCTGTACAACCGTCGTCATTTCAGCGAGGTGATTGCCCGCGAGTATGCCGCGGCGGAACGCTACGACGCCGATCTGACGTGTCTGATGGTTGACCTCGACCGCTTCAAGGAAACCAACGACCGGTTTGGCCATCGGACCGGCGACGAGGTACTGGCGATCATGGCGCACGTGATCAGCACGGAGCTTCGTGGCTCGGACGTGGCGGCGCGTTTCGGGGGCGACGAGTACATCATTCTTTTGCCGCAGACCTCCGCCGCTTCGGCGACGGTGCTGGTGGACCGTATCACCAACCGCTTCAAGGAGGAGGTTACCCGCAAGTTTCCCGACGCGCCCGTCGGTGTGAGCATCGGTGTCGCCAGCCTCCGAACCACGCGCGCCGCCTCGGCCGAAGCCCTGATTCACGAGGCGGACGTGGCCCTGTACTCGGTGAAGGCATCTCGCAAATCCGGTGCGCTTCGCGACAAACGGCCGCGACCTGCCCGTTCCCGCACCTGAGGCCTGCTTCCTCGACACAGCGTGGGTGCAGCACCTCATTCCGATTCCTTGTAGGTGCTGCAGATCAGTGCGTCCCTGATCGCAGCCGCCAGCTCTTCGGCATGCTGCGAGCCGATCAGCAGCCGTCGGCCGCCTGCCAGCACCAACTGGACGCCTCGGTTGCCGCTGATGTTGTAGGCCTTTCCACCACGGCCCCAGCGGATGCCCCACCCGCCGAACTCCCGGATAGGTCGGTAGGTTCTCGGCCAACATTCCGTGATTTCGTCAAATCGGATGTGCCGCCACCCCAACGGCCAAAAGCGAACGTAAAGCCCGTCGCCTCGGACCTCGGTGATCAGTCTTGTTGCATACAAGAGCCAGGCAAAGATCAGGGTGACCAGTAGCGGTACCGCAAATGCCGCGATCAGGGCGATGCTGTTCCAGGTCAAGTGCCCCGCGGGAGACGCCAATAGCAATTGTCGGAACAGGACATAGCCGAGAATGATCGCCATGCTTGCCGGCCATGCCAAGACCATGGCCCACAGCCAGACTTGGCGGAATTGCTGGACCTCTGTGAAGATAACCTCAGGTGAACGGCTGCCGGGCATGATATCGAACTCCGTGAGCTTTCGTCGGCTCGTACCGCGCTTCCACATGCCGCGGATTGTACCTCTTGTCTGATCATGACGCGATCACGATAGCCGGATCGAAGTGCAGAGGGATCGGCCAAGTTCCGGGATGTCCTTCGGAACCGTGAAGCTCCCCGCGGTTGAGAAACTGTCCCGCAACCCGTGTGGAACCGGCTTCCGGCCCGTCGGCTTTCGGGGTTTGCAAATAGGCTCTGGACAACGGACCAAGGGCACGCCGGGCCGCAAAGGGCACTTAGCGCGTGAGGGGCGCTCCCTTTCGGCTCTGCCAGTGGGCCGCGCCGGAGAGGTTTGGTTGACTCGGCAGACCGGGGTCGCGGTTCGGAAAGAAGTCCGTAATGATACCGGGGCGCAGGAGCTGTCGCAGAACAGTCTCAGCCGCCCTTTTTTCGCAGTATGTGGAGATACCCGCGCCGATAGTGTAAAATGGGTTTCTGCCCGAAGGGGCGAAAATGCGGAGGAACCATGACCAGGCAACAAACTGAAACGGAACGGGCTCTTTGTTCACGGCGTCTGTTGCTGGCTTCCGCGATACTCCTGAGCATTCCAACGGGCCGATTGGTGGCGGCCGATTCGGCCTATCTGTACGGCATCCACTGGTGGGGCTATACGCCGGGACAAGCGGTCGACACGGGACCTGCGGCAATGCTCGACTGTCCGGCGTTCGGCGGATGGGACGTTGAGACGATCGTCACCCATTCGGCGAACTGGTGGCAGGCTTCCTTCTTCACGGGGTTGTACCAGGATCTCTACACGAACAAAAACGTCACCGTTATCACTCGCATCGACTACAACTGGGGCGAGACGGTCCCTTCGCCGACCAACCCCGATTACGCGAGTTGGCCGACCAGCGTGGTCAACACCGTCAACACGCTCCGCAACTACTGCCACATCTGGCTGATCGGCAACGAGCCCAACATCGTCAGCGAGGGCAATAGCTGGCCCGACAACCACGTCACGCCTGCCGGCTACGCCGCGATCTACCGCAACGTGCGAAATGCCATTCACAGCTCGGCTCAAGCCAGCCCGGCCGGGGAGCACGTTGTGCTGATCGCCGCCCCCAGCCCGGGCGGCGTCATCGCCGGTGTCCGTTGGATGGACGGCAACCAGTGGCTCGGGCAAGTCATTGATAACATCCCGGCCGCCGAGATTGACGGTATCGCTCTCCATGCCTACGGAGGCAGCCTGACGGACTTCCACAACAGTTACGTCTCACAACTGAACCTGATCGACGGCAAGGGGCTTCAGGATCGGCCGGTCTACATCACCGAGTGGAACAAGGTTTCGACCGAGCCGGTCATCGCTCAGTTCGTTCGCGACTGTTATGCGGATCTCAATACCTGGAACCAGACGCCCGGCAAGCACAACATCCGCTGCCTGTGCTGGTTCATATATGATTGGGGGCAGCAGAATACGAATCCGGATTTTCAGAATATGTCGATCGAGTACTGGAAGAATAACGGCGAGCCGGCGGGCAGCCCCAACGACCTGTACACCGCGTTCCAGCAAACCGTCGACCTTCGCTACCCTGCCGGTCTGGTCGGCACTCGGCCGATGGGTCGTTCTATCGGCCGATCCCCCGAAAGCTTTGCTCGCGAGGTTTACTATCGCGACGAATTGGCGAACGACACCTTTGAAGTGTGGAATGCCGGAACCGACACGCTCAACTACGCCATCACCGACGACGCGACGTGGCTCAACGTCAACCCGACCGCCGGGTCGTCGACCGGCGAGCACGATACGATCACGATCCTCTATGACACAGAGCACCTCGCAATCGGATCTTACCTGGCGACGATCGCGATCAGCGACCCGGCGGCCTCGCCGCCGACTGCCATCGTGACCGTCTCGCTCAGCGTTGTCGACTCCCCGTATGCTCCAGCCGACTTCAACCGCGACAGGTTCGTCGATGAGACTGATTTGGACCTCTTTTTGGATTGCTTGACCGGTCCGAATGCCGGTCCGCCGGCCACCGGGTGCAAACGCACCGACATCGATTGGGACGGCGACGTTGACCAGGATGATTTCGGCCTTCTCCAGCGGTGCATCAGTGGCACTGGCAGCCCGGCAGATCCCGACTGTGCCGACTGACAGTACGGCCTAATTGTTGTCGTTGGTCGTCCTCGAGGTCGTCGGGACAACGGACGAATTTCCTCGACGAGCGAGGGCCGCCTGGAGCTTGGTACGAACATCCGGTGCCGCTTCATCAAGCAGCTTGGCGATGGCGGCTGTGGACGCTTGGCCCCGCATGTGATGGAGGGCGTTCTCGGCAGCGTCACGGGTGGGTCCCGCCGGGCCGGAAAGCAGCCTCACCAGCTCCCGTACGCCTGCGGAAATCCCGGCGTCTCGAATGGCCCTGATGGCGGCCAGTCGCACGGACTCGTCAGCATCGCCGATAGCGTCGATGATTGTTCCGGCGGCGGTGTCATTCATCCAGCGGCCGCGACGGCCGAGAATCTCGATCAGGTCGGCTTTCAGCGGCCCTGCGGCCTGAGTCATCTGCTCGGCCACGGCCGTGGTCAGGTCGTTGCCCGGAAGCAACTCGCACGCCTGAACGGCGGCCGCACGAACGCGCACGTTGTCATCCTTCAGGCCGCCAAAAACGATGCCGACCGCTTCCTTCGTGGCCAGTCGACCACACGCATGCACCAGACGACAACGCTCCGGAACGCTCAGCGATGACGCGTCGGGCAGGATCTTGAAGACGTATTCCGCAGGCTGGAACATCTCGGCGTCCATCAGCGTCTCCATGAGACGAATCAGGGCCGACGCGGAACCAGGTCTGCCGCTCTTGAAGGCTTGGGCTAGTACATCGAACGACTCGGCAGATGGCAGCATTGCCAGAGCGTCCATCACGGCGCGGGCGGTCGCCGGATCGCCCTCGATAGCGCCGCCGGCGATATACGAGGCGGCCGCAGGGTCGCCCCGCAAGGCAAGCGAGGCAATGACGCCCAACCTGGTTTCACCGGTCGTGATCTGGACGGCACCCATGAGGCACTGGCCTGCCCTGCGATTCGGGATTCGGGCCAGCGATTGTCGGGCGGTCTCGGCCAGTTCCGGAGTGTTTAGCGCAATGTACAGCGCATCGACGGAGGCGTTTTCCGCCGCGATGAAACCCAGCAACGCACAGATATGCCGCCTGGTCTCAATCGGGTGGTTGGCCTTCAGTTCACGCACCAGGGCTCGTTCAACATCGCCGCCGTTATTGGTGCCCGCGCAGACCTGCACCATGCGAAACAGGGTCTCATAAGCCATTTTACCGGCGGTCGGGTTCTCGGCGGTTCGTCCGAGCAATCGTATCAGCGTTGGCACGGCCGGCGCCCCGACCGCAACCAGATCATGTAACGCCTTTGTCTGGACGTCGGGATCGTTCGTTCCTAGAGCGATGATGCGCCCGTCGTCGGCCGGAAGACTCTGTCCCATGGCCGGGGAGACGGCCAGGAACACTCCGACGAGCCCTGCAGCAATCGAGATTCTCATGTACACGTTGCTCCTGCGATGGAGTGGGCGTGCGATGCGCTCCTCGTTACGTCACGCGAACCAGGGGGCACGATAGGGCTTGTCAAGCCAGCGGTCCAGGGCGGGATCATTGATGATTATCTCTTTCTCCGGATCCCATTGAATCGTTCGCCCGGTGCGAATGGCGATGTTGCCCAGGTGACAGACGGTCACCGATCGACAACCGATTTCGACGTCGCAGATGGGACGCTTGCGCGTACGGACGCAGTTCAGGAAGTCACGCTCGTGGCCGAGGGCATCTTCGCCCGGCGAACGGTAGAGATGCACGTCTCCGGGGCCAAGAGGGTCGTTGAGAATCGCCGGATCGCCGGCTTCAATCCACCCTCTGCCGACCTCGATCCAGCCGTCGGTGCCTTGGAAGCGGACACCGTTGCGCCCGTGGCTTACGGTTTCGAGCACAACGCCGTTGGCATAAGTGTGCCGGACATGAAAGCTGACTGCGGTCTCAAACAGCCCGCGGGTCGGGAAGGCCGCGGAGACCGGCTCGGTCTTGACCGGGCCGCTGTTGTCCATGCCCAGGCCCCACTGGGCGATGTCGTTGTGGTGGGCTCCCCAGTCAGTCATCTTGCCGCCGGAGTAGTCGTAGAACCACCGGAAATCCGAGATGCAGCGCTTTGGCGTGTATTCCGCCCACGGGGCCGGACCGAGCCAGAAGTTCCAATCCAGGCCCGGCGGCGGGGGCACATTGGGTTCCCAATCGCAGACCGGCCCGCCGCCGATCGTGGCCCGCACTAACCCCACCTTGCCGATACGGCCGCTGCGAACCAGCTCGCAGGCCAGCCGGAAGTTGCTGCACGACCGCTGCTGGCTGCCGACCTGGAAGACGGTGGCGTTACGGCGGGCGGCGTCAACCATGCGGCGGGCCTCGCGGATGGTGTATGAGAGCGGTTTTTCGCAGTAGACGTCTTTGCCCGCCTCGCAAGCGTGGATGGCAGTGAGGGCGTGCCAGTGATCGGGCGTGGCAATCAGCACGGCATCAACGTCCTTGCGAGCCAGCAACTCGCGATAGTCGTTGTACGCGGGAATGTCCTTGCCGTAGGCCTCCCGAACCATCTTCATGGCCTCGTTGCGGCTCTGGTCAAAGACGTCCGCGATGGCCACCACTTGGACGTCTGGAAACTGAAGGAAGTTGCCAAGGTGCCCCCGTCCCATGCCGCCGACGCCGATGAAGCCCATGCCGATGCGGTCGTTGGCCGGTCTTGTTTCGGCGCCGCCGCGAGCCCGGCCGGTGAGCACGTATGGGCTCATCGCCGTGGCGGTCAAGATGCGTGCTCCTTGTCCAAGCAGTCTTCGTCTCGATATGGGCAGATGTTCGCTCATGCCGGTTCCTCTGCGGCTTCGCCGAATTGCCTCGTCGAACGGGCCCTTGCGGCCGACGTCCGGCCGCGCCCATACGCAAGGTTATACCATAACCTGGCGAGTGAAAGCACGTCCGACGGCTTCCCAAATGGGTGGACATCGCTTAGTCTGCGCCATCGCGAAGCTTGTTGTTTGAGCGGACGCGTGTGAGTGTGCTGACAGTGAGACTTCTTGGCCATGAACAGAGCGATTTTGAAGACGTCGTGTCTTGGTGTGCTGCTTGGCAGTCCCGTAACCGTTCAGACCCCATCGGTCCGATCTGCCGGTAGCATACCCCCCTTCAAAAACACAAGGGCAATTTCACGGCATTCTTCACCTTCCTAGAGGTTTTCGCAGCCGTCGTCCGATAAAAGGCTTATGGACGACCCGATACCGGAACCTGCCCCTGGTTGCCCGCAATGTGCCAAGCTGGCCGAACTCGTGAGGCAGTTGCTCGCTCGGGTCGCTCAATTCGAAGCCGAAGTCCGCGAACTCCGCGGGCGACTCAATACGCACTCGGGCAACTCGTCGATTCCGCCTTCGGCGAACCCGCCGTCGGCGCCGAAGAGTCCGTCGAAGCCGCCCACAGGACGCAAGCCCGGCGGGCAGCCAGGGCATCCCGGACACCATCGCTTTCGTCTGCCGCCCGAGCGGGTGAACCGTGTGATTTCCCACGTGCCGGAACGGTGCGAGCGATGCCAAGCTCCGCTGCCCGAGAAGCCGGGGCCTGGCGACCCAGAGCCCACGTGGCACCAGGTGGCCGAACTGCCCGAGGTCCTCGCGATCGTCACCGAGCACCAGGGCCACGCCCGCACGTGCCCGTGTTGCGGGCACATCACGCGGGCCGCGATCCCCGCAGAGATTCTGGCCCACGCCTTCGGCCCGAATCTGTCGGCCACGCTCGCCTATCTGAGCGGCTGTTGCCACGACAGCAAGCGGACGGTGGAAGAGATCGCCGAGACGCTCTTCGGCGTGCCGCTGTCGCTGGGGAGCGTGTCGAACGTAGAGCAGGAGGTCGCCGCGGCCCTGCAAGAGCCATACAAACAAGCGGAACAGGCGGTGCGAGAAGCGCCGGTGAAGAACGCGGACGAGACCGGTTGGGCCTTGGCCGGCAAGCTCTGTTGGCTGTGGCTGGCGGTCACGAACAGCGTGGCGTTCTTCAAGATCTGCACGGGGCGTGGTCGCGACGCCCTGCGGCAACTCTTGGGCAGTGACATCCAGGGTGTGCTGTCGTCGGATCGCTGGGGTGCGTACAAGATCGTTGACTTGGCGTGGCGGCAGCTTTGCTGGGCGCACCTGAAGCGGGATTTCCAGAAGTGGTTGGATTGGGGTGGAGAGGCGGAGGGGATCGGGCAGGCGGGTTTGGAGGCGGTGAAGAAGGTCTTCGCGTTGTGGAGGGACTTCCGCGAGGGGGTCTTGGACCGGCCGGGGCTGCAGGCGGCCCTGGGACCGGTGTGCATCGAGCTCTATGAGGCGTTGGAGGCAGGGCTTTCGTGCCCGGTGCCGAAGGCGGCGCGGTTCTGCCGGAACCTCCTGGAGGTGTACCCGGCGGTGTGGACGTTCGCGCGAGTCGAGGGGGTCGAGCCGACGAACAACCGGGCGGAGCGGACGCTGCGCCCGGCGGTGCTGTGGCGGAAGATCAGCTTCGGCAACCACAGCGAGGCGGGGTGCCGGTTCGCCGAACGGATTCTCACCACGGTGCAGACGCTGCGGCTCCAGAAGCGGCACGTGCTGGCCTATCTCCGCGAAGCCCTCATCGCCCATCGCACCGGTCAGCCGGCGCCAGCGCTGGTCGCTATAGGGGTCTGAACGGTTACATCACGTGCAATTTGCCCATTACCGGCGCAGCCATGGGGAAATGGAATCTTGTCGTCACGAAGACCAACTGCAATGAGGCTCAGTTGAATAACGCCATTATTGTCGCGTATCCGACTTTGACTAATGGAAGCTTCGAGAGTCCGCTCGGGTTTGCCAGCAGTTGTCCGAATCCGCCGACGCCGATCGTCGCTCCCACCGACTGGCTGCAACTGGGCGTTTCAACCGGCAGCGATCATCTGATTCGGGATTCAGATCAGTGGCCGCCATCGTGTCCTCGCCCGGACGGTGACCATTTTGCTTCTGTTATGGTTCCGACCGCGACCTCATTCGGGCATTGGCGCGTCTTCCAGTACATCGCGGTCACTCCGGGCCAGACAATCACAGTGAGTGGTCGTTTTGCGGGCGGCGGTCGATCTGCTTCCCGTCTGCAAATCCTGGAAGGTGACGACTACGTTGACAATGACGCCGAGCTTCTCGCGTCGACGTTGATTGAAGACCGGGTGGGTTGCCCGCCGCATTCGTATGACTGGGTGCCGGTTTCGGTCACGGCCACGCCGACGGGCGGTCTTATCACGGTTCGATGGTTGATCAATGGGCACACCTCGGTACCGGTTGCGGCGCACGCCGATGCGTTGACCCTGACGATTGGTGATCCGCCTGCCGAGGTCTGTGGCAACGGAATCGACGATGACGGTGACCGGCGCACGGATTGTCAAGATCCGGATTGTGCAACCGCGCCGGGCTGTGATCCGCCACCCGTTGAGATCTGCGACAACGGAATCGATGATGACGGGGACGTCTACATCGACTGCGACGACAGCGATTGCGATTCCGTTTGCGTCGAGATCTGCAACAACGGAATCGATGACGACCACGACTGTGACGTGGACCTCGATGACAGCGAATGCGAGAACTGCACCAACGGAGTGGATGATAATGGCGACGGGCTCGTCGACTGCGACGACCCGACGTGCCTTGGACACGAGGCATGCCCGTCCGAGATCTGCACCGACGGTATCGACAACAACGGTGACACCCTGATCGACTGTGCCGACCCGGGCTGCGCCCAGCATCCACACTGCAAGGCCAACGATCCGTTTGCCGACTACGACGGCGATGGGGACGTGGATCAGAATGATTTTGCGGCATTGCAGGTTTGCGTGACCGGTGCCGGTGGAACGCTGGATATCGGCTGCGGCATGTTCGACCGCGATTTCGATTTGGATATCGATCAAACTGATATCAACAGGTTCGAGATGTGTGCCAGCGGGCCCGGAGTGCCGGCGGCGCCGGCGTGTGACAATTGACAGTTCCCTGGCGGGACCGGCTCATTCGATTGTCTGACAAGAGACCGGCGGGGTCGATTACCCTGCCGGTCTTTTTTCCGGTACGTGTGGGCACGTCACAGGTGAGCGTGAATTGGTTTTCCGGGATATCCCTCGCAGCGTCCTTGTCGGGCAACGACATGAAGGACGTTTCATTCTCAACCCTGCGTTGGCGGGTTCTCTGCTTACGCGTGCCGTGGCGGGCGAAAGCCGGGATCAATACCGGTAGTAGTCCATGATGTCGAAGTAGTTCTCGACGACCCAGCCGGGACCGTGATAGCTGCGGGTATCCATGAATCTGGTTTCGGCATGGAAGTCAAGGAATAGGGCGTTGTGGGTAGAGAACCGGCCGTGCCAGCCGAGGTTCTGTCGACCGCTAACGAGATCCATGTACATCGCGCCCTCCTCCACGAGCACAACCGCGGACGGCGGAGAACGCTTGGTGCCAAGCGGTTGATAACTCTCCCACGGGTTCGTGTAATAGCTGTTGCCGCACAGGTAGTAAATGGGCTTTTCGCCGATGGGGTTTTCCAGCAAAGGGCTGCCCACGTCACTGGGGCATTCGAACAACGGAGTCGGCTGATCCAGCCCGGTGCCCCGGTAGAGATATCGGGTCAGCGGCCGTCCCAGGGTTTCGGGTACGGGCGGGTCGTTCCGAATGGTGTGGATCCAGGCGGCTCGCTTGCCCCCCCAGTGGCAGTTTGTCCACGGATAGGGCCTTCGGCCGGGAGCCGGCTCGCGGACCAGGCCGATCATTCTGTCAACATACCAGACCTTGTCGGCGGGACCGACCGGCAGCCAGCCACGTGCATCCTCCTGGTAGAGCCTCATGGCCGTTCCAATGGAGCGCAAGTTGGCCAGACAGACAGTCGATTTGGCCCGAGTTTGGGACTGTTCGAGCGAAGACAACAGGATGGCTATCAGCAAAAGGATGACTGCGGTCGCAACCAGGATCTCGAGAAGTGTGAAACCTCGACGGCTGTGAGTTGTGTCCATCGTCCACTCCGCTGAAGGCTCGGGCAGATCGCGAAATGGAACTTACCTCAAGCGCCCTCAGCATAGCAATCGGCTGTCTGCAAGGGAAGAGGGCACCTGCCAGTATTTCGGCATTTCCACTCTCGCAGCCCAGCGGTTTCACGCGGGGGCGGGAGGGGAGGTAATCGCCCGCCTGGGTTGCCGGTGGCTCGGCGGTCGGGGGCTGGGCAGGAGCGGGCGCATTGCAGGCTACCGCCTGCCCGGCGGGGCCCGGGCGAAGTGCAATCACTTGACTTTTTCCAAAATTATTTCTTCCGGCTTCGGAGCAGGTTGGCAAGTTCCTTGGCGTCGGCGGCGGCCAGGTGTCTGGCTTTGGTTTCCAGCGGCGACTCGCTGATCCCCTCGACATAGACACGGCCGACTTCACGGCCGTCGCTCCCATCGACGAAACTGACGAGCAAGTCCAGACGAGGCTCTTTGCCGAACAGGTTGCCTTGCTTGAAGAATCGGACGACCACATTGACAACCAGTCGGGGCTTGCCACCGGGGAAATGGCGACGAAGGTGTTCGTCGGCGAACGCCTCTGCCAGGGCGGACCGCACCTCGGACAGAACGTCGAACGTGCAGATCGGGCTGACGTCCGTCGTTACCTCCCCGAGTGCGATGGACCGGTAAGGTTGAAGGGCATCCGGCGAGAGCCCCTCCAACGGATGGGCTTTCGCCTGAGCTCCGGTGAAGACCTTCATGCTCACCTTTGCTCCCGAAACCGCGGCGCTCATCGGGCTGCACCCTGCGACGCTGAGAAGCAGCGCCATGCCGATTATCGACCGGGCATGTCGCATATGGAACAGACTCATGATGTCGCAACCTCCCGAGGCGGACCGCCTTTTTGCGGGCCGCAACCGAAGCGCACTTGAGTCCGGAAACAAGCGCGCAAGCCGCATAGCTTTCCAGCCCTGAGGCTCCATTCATTGCTCGAGGGCTTTTGAAATCGCTCTCTGATGCCCTCGCAGACCGATTGCAGTTTACTCAACTCCGAGGCGTGGCAAAAGAGGCCGGGCGGTCGGTTTCTGAAGAGATAGTGGCTGACCAGCCAGATTTGTCCACTGAGGTATTGCAGGTCTTCGGCCGCCCTCGACACCTGGTCGTCGGCCGCGGCAAACGCCGGAGACCAGCGAGGCAAGGCCTCATCGAGCTTCTTGAGTGGAACCGGATCGCCGGCACGGGCGAGCGGTCCGCTTCAGGAAGATTATCTGCCCGTTTGGAAAAGTTCGTTATGGGACCTGGACATCGGGTGTGCTCTGTGCATATATGCATAGAAGCGGCCGATCGACCCGGACCTTTTGGGTTTTCGCCGGATAGCATGCAAAGGGGGGGAAGAGATGAAACACCGTGTTCAAGGTCTTGCGATGTGTCTTGGCTTTCTCGCGTGCGCATGCTCCTTGCAGGCGGCGATGATCAGTGTAACCGTCGACCCGATGTACGGTTCGGCGGGAAACACGGGGGCGACGGCGCTCATCGAATTCAGCTTCGTTGAGGACGGTCCCGACGACCTGTTGGTCGTGGCGATTCACAACACAACACCGGCTTCAATCGGCTCGAAGCTCACCGCCGTGGGTTTTGAGTGGCCGGCATCGCTTGCCTTGCCGCTGTCCTATGCCGAGGGCGGGCAGAGCGCCTACTTTGACGAAATAGGCTTTCACGTGAATGTCTCACCCTTCTGGCTGAACGCTTCCGGCGGTTACGACGTCATGATCACGAGCGACGGCAACTTCGAAGGCGGGAGCCCGCTGGGGGCACCGAGCGCGGGGGAGACGCAGAGCATCATATTGAATCTGGGCGACACGGGGCTGAACCCGGACCAACTGAGCGCCACACTTGGCGACTGGTATGCCGATCCGGAGCGTGTCTCGGTTATCGTCCGGTTTCAGGCAGTTGCCGGCGATCGTTCCGACAAGGTTATCAGTCGCACCCCGGAGCCGGCGGGCATGCTGCTCCTCGGTCTTTCGCAACTCGCTCTTTGTGCGCGCAGGCGGACGCGCAGGCATCCGTGAGGCGGCCCGGAAAAAGCTCTCAAGAAGCCGGTCCGAGCGTTTCCATCAACCAGAGCCAGGCATCCTGAATGCCAAAGGGGAACACGCTGCTGTCGAGCGGCGAATCCCGCAGGAATTCCTGGTCAATCAGTAATGTGCCTGCCCCGCCGGTGGTGTCCATCAGGTCGTAAATGTCCGCGACGTGGTTAAGGCCCAGCAGGTGTCCCATTTCGTGCGAAGCAACGTTGCCGATGGCCGTTCCCAGCTCTTCGATCGTCAAGACCCGGCCGAAAAGTCTCTTGGTGAACAGATTGGTGAAGACAACCGCGTCGTCGTCGCGGTCCATATTATAGGGGTCGATGGCTTCGGCCACCCCGAAGGCATCGCTGCTGCTTGCGCCGAAGAATATGCTGGAGTATTCACCCGCCGGCAAGGGGTCATCCGGGATCACTCGCACATCGAGGTTCAATCCCTCGTAGTTTTCCCGAACCGTTTCCGCGATGAGTTGGCGCAGGAGGGCCGTCTGGCCGGCGTAAACCGGATCGATGTCGGCGGCGTCAAACGGCTGAAGCTTGTATGAGCCGTAGTCGGGAATGGTGACCGAACCGCCGTCAAAATCCAGAACCACCACCTGTCCGGCGGGAGCGGGAACATCGTTGCCCGACGTCACGGTGATGAGGACGTCGTAGGTTCCTCGCGACGCGTAGCCCGATCCCAGCGGTGCCGCGGTGATCGCCAGGTAGTACTTCGGACTTGAATGCCGGACGACCTGGTTCAGGAAGGGATCGTATTGGCGAAGGGCATAATTCCGATCGTCGTTCTCGAAAGTGAGTCGCCCCTCAGCGTCGAAGATGACGATGACCGCATCCAGCAGGCTGCCGGGTGTACCGACGTCGACGATGATCCTGTCGCCTGGTTCCAGGGAGCCCAGCAGGTAGACATCAACGTCGTCGGAATGGGTGATGGTACCGGCGAGATGGGCCCGGCCCGCGGAGTCGAATATCACGTCGAGTGCGTTGTCAAAGGCGTCGTTGGGCTCACCTTGGATGCGCCGCTCGGGAAAAAGAGACGGGTTGAGCCCGACGTTTCCATCGGTTCCCAGGTTATCCACCCAGCTTGTGAGGTCGCACCCGCCGATACCGGCCAGGACGGCGACGAAGATACCGGCGAGGACGTTATGCTGATGACAGGTGCGTCTGAATCTGAGATTTCGGAGGGTAAAGCCCATGGATCATGCCCCCGTGTTTTTACTAGTGGCCTATGTTGGCGGGCCGTGCGGACCGGGCTTCCAGCTTGTCACTTGACCGGCCAGATGCCGGTGCCAGACCTACCGGGATAAGGGCCGCCGCTTCGACGGTTCGGGTTTCGGGCACCCGTCGGTCGCCGCTCCCCGGAGGCCGGCCCCCGTACAACAACGATGTACGCGACAAGTATCGGCGAGACCAACTGAGAATGCCAGCGTTTCGCGGCATGATCGGGCATGTTTTCCGTCAAGATCCGCCTGTATTGCAGCCGAGACACCGACGCGGTAATGTGCGCATCTCCGCAACCGGCGTTGCGCGGGTCGACGGCACGAGGGATCAGGCAGTTGCCCTCCGAGAGCCCGCGCAGCTCGATCCTGGACCAAGTGCGCCTATGCCCGTAAGAGATCCTGACAAGGAACCGCGCAGTGCAAGCCTTTCGCCCGCCCCTGCCTGTCCGGCAGGCGAGATGATCACGCGGTGGCTGATGGGGGTCCTCGTAGCCCTTTTCGTCGTCACGGGTTACGCTCCATCGCTGCGATTCGGCCTGTGGTTTGACGATCACGCGCATTTTCTGCACCTGAAGGAAGCCGGCTGGAGTCACAGGAGGGCCGTGGAGGCAGCGTATCTGGCCGTTCCCGGCGAAGTCATGGACTACTGGGGCAGATCCGAACCGTTGATTCGCTACTATCGGCCCGTCGCGTTCACGCTGATGAAGATCGAGTACGTTCTCGCCGGCTGGCGGCCGGAGATCATGCATGGTTTCTCCATGGGGTGGCACTTCCTGTGCGCCATGCTGGTTGGTTCGCTTGCCATGAAGTTCCTGGGCAGCCGGACCTGGGCAACAGTGGCGGCCTGCCTCATGGCGATTCACCCGGCGCATGTCGGCACGGTGACATGGATTGCCTGCCAGACGGAACTGATGACCACGTTTTTTCAGTTGATCGCCATCCTGGCTTACAGCCGCCACGCCCGCTGGGGGGAACTGTTCACCTATTCCGACGCGACGATGGTCGGTCAAAGTCGGGGGTGGTTCGCCGGGCGGCCGATGGAAGCAACGGCGTTGCCTTCGGTGTTGACGGCCGACCCGGATCGCCGTGTTTCGCCGGCTATTCTGCTATCGTTGTCGTGCTTTGCGATGGCTCTGGGCTGTCGCGAGAACGCCGTCGTGTTGCCCGTCGTCTGTTGGCTCGGCGATCGTCTGTGCGGCGCCGGCAGGCGGGGATGGCTGCGATGGGAACATGTCGCGATGGCAGTCATGGTTATCGCATACCTGTGTATCCGGCATTGGGCCTTGCAGGGCTTCTACAGTCTTACTTGGGACAGGATGGCCGGCATTTCGCATCTCGAGATGATCAGGTTTTTGTTTGACAAACCGGTCGTCTATTTGACGGGCATTTTCTGCTGCGTGCCGATAGTTCCTGGTCTCACGGTGGGGCAACCAGGCGGGCCTCCGTTGGCGCTTTATGCAGTGGCCGTCGCCATGTTCGCGGCCTTCCTGGTCATCTACCGACTATTCGGCCGGAGTCCGGCGGTGCTATGGCCGGTCGCGGCTATGCTGGTGACCATGGCACCGACCATTCCCATCTATCCGTCGGCCCACCATCTCTATCTGCCCAGCGTCGGCGGAGTCATTCTCATGACTTCGTTCATGGCCCTGGTGGGCGGGATACGACGTGCGCCGGGGCAACGCCTGAGCCGGTTTCGGAAATGGGTTCTCGGCGCGATCCTGGCCTCCCATGCCGCGGGGCTGACGATCGTCACCGTGTGGCGCGGTCACGGATTGGAGGTGGGTACGCTGCCGGAAGACCTGCTCGTCGAAGACGTCATCAGCCGTAGCCCGAAACCGATACGATCGGGCGATCATTTGTTTTTCATCAACGTGCCGAGGATGGCCGCCCTGTACCCTTCCTGTGCCGTGCGGGCCAGGAACGGTTTGAGCGAGTTGTACGCCCACGGGCTGACCTATTCGCCGGATGCATTGATCATGCAGGCCCCCGGCGAGCTGCAAGTGCTCGACAGGCACCGGCTGCGGGTACGGGCGCCGAGGGAATCGCCTTATCTCGGAGGGATGGGCGGAAGGGTGCTTCGAAGCATGCTCGGTTTGCCGGAACTGAAAACCGGCGATACCTTCAGGGCGGATCTGGATCGTTACGAGGTCAAGCGAGACGCTGATGATGCCGTCTCAGGCGGCGACTGGTATACCGTGGTCATCAAGGAAGCCGACGATGAGGGCATTCGCGAACTGGAGTTCGTTTTCAACAGGCCGCTTGACTCGCCCGACTACCACTTCTACTTCGGTTCGCCGCAGTTCATGGCGTACCCGGTAGACGTGTCGCGGCCAACGATCGCCGTCAGTCGGCCGGCGACCGAGCCGGCTCGCTGAGAACGTGTTCGCACGTGGAGAACGATCGTGTTTGCATGGTTGACTCTTGCCGTTCTGGTGGTGAATCCGTCCGGGTCGACGACATTCGATGACGGATTCTATCTCAAGGGGGGTGAAACGGTCGTTTTCTTCGGCGACAGCATCACCCAGGCGGGCACCTATGTTGAGTACGTCGAGGCGTTTCTGCTGACGCGCTTTCCGGAGAAGCGTTTTCGCATCGTCAACCGCGGAGTCAGCAGCGAGACGATTTCCGGCACCAGCGAGCCGGACCATGACCCGGTTCGTCCGTGCGCCCATGATCGCTTTACGCGCGACGTGGTCTTTGAGAAACCCGATGTGATCGTGGCCTGCTTCGGGATGAACGACGGCAACTACCATCCGTTCGACGAGGAGCGGTTTGACAGATTCAAGAGGGGTGTGCGCCGGTTGATTGATCGTACTCGAACAGAGACGCAAGCCCGCCTGGTGATTCTGACGCCGCCGCCATTCGACCCCTACCGTCGGTTGGTGCTCGACCCCGAAGCCAAGACCTACGGGTACAAGTATGCGGCCGTCGATTACGACGCGACGCTCGAGCAATACAGCCGCTGGCTCATGGGACTGAAGGAAAAGGACGTGCTCGTGGTGGATCTTCACTCGGCCATGAACGAGCACCTCAAGAAGCGCCGCGCAACGCGGGTCAGCTTCGGCTTCCAGCAGGACGGCATCCACCCTGACGCTACCGGCCACTGGTTGATGGCTCAGACGCTGTTGCTGGCCTGGAAGGCCCCCGGCATGGTCGCGGAGCTTCACCTTGACGCCTCGCGGGGCGTGGCGGCTGACGGCCGCGTCACGAATATCAGAAAGGAAGGCAACAGCCTGTCCTTTGACTGGCGGACTCCTCTGCCGATGCCTGTGGACTCGAGGTGGGATGCCGAGTCGATTCGCATCGAGGACGTGCGCCGTCGATTGAACAGGTATCGGTTGGCCGTGACAGGCTTACCTGCCGGCCGTTACCGGCTCACGGCCGACGGGAAGGAGTTTGCCACGGTCAGCGCCGAGCAACTGGCCGATGGTCTCGACCTGCCCGACTATGACGCGTTTCCCGCAAACCGCGCGGCCGCGAGGCTTCTGTCACTGGTTCACGATCGGCAACAACGGCTCTATGTGGCTTGGCGACGCGGCGTGGGCACATGGCCCTCGACCGACAATACCATATGGGAGCGAGTTTCCGTGGAAGACCTCAGACAGAAAGCCGACGAGCTTGATCAACAGATCGATGTTATCAGGCGATCTGCACCGATACATATCGGCATCGAGCCGGTCTTATCGGCGTCGTCCCCGACGTAGGGGCGGTTTTGTATGGGGTCCACGCCCGCGGATCGCATGACTGAACCGCGCATTGAACCCATGGAGGCGCTCAAATCTCAGATGATGAGCCAGGAAAGGTCGAGAGGGTGTTGTAAGAGACTTGCTTGCCGTCATCCTCCTTGGCGCGGGACCCTGTGTTCATTCCCATCGCCGGCCGGCGGCCGCCGCGGGGCTCGGCGAATCAAGGCGCCGATATCAGCCGCCTGGCCGCGCGACCGGCTGCGCGGGGGCATTCCTGGGACGTTGCGGGGGTGGTCTGTCGGCCAAACCGGTGGAGAACGGGCATCGCGACGGGATCTTCAAGGCCTTGAGGAAAGACGGCCGCTTCCGGTTGGACAACTGTTTCCAGTCGACCGCCATCCGGGCGGGGGGCAAGCCGATCCACCCGGCGGGAGTGACATACTGCACCCGCGGCCATTTCGATCACACGGAACGCGACGACGATACCGACTGCACCGTACTCGGTGTTCATTGCCTCAAGCCCCATGGTCCGGAGTTCGCCACCGCCAACATCGCCCACCAGTGGCAGATGCGATTGCCCTGTTTAATGACCTGCACGGACAAATGGGCTTCGGCAAGATGATCTGTGTGACGGTGATGGGCGGCTGGGATACCGATTGCACCGGCGCCACCGCCGGGTCCGTCCTGCGGGCCATGCTGGAGGCCGATCGCCTGCCTGCCAAGTGAACCCGGCCACTGAACAACCGCGTTGAGTCAATCGTGATTGGATACAACGACGTGAGGATCACCGATATCGCGGACGCGGCGCTGAAGGTGAATCGAAAGGATCAGCGTTCGGGGTTCCCGGCTTCGCTGAAGCTTCGCCGTGGCAAGCCCGGCACGCCGTTGCTTTCTGAGCGAAGGCGGCGGGGCTCAGGAAAGGATGAAGGCCCAAGGATGAAGGATGAAATCCAGTTACATGATGGCACGAACCAGCCGCCGACGCTGGAATACGCCAGGGCGGGTGGCCGAGGCCAGCCACCCCTGCGCTGGTGGATCGCGTTTGTGGCGATTCTTCTGGCCTTCTTGGCACCCCGCTGTGCCTGCGGCTATTATGGCTTGATCAGTCTCCCGTTTACGGTGCTGGCGGCAGGACTCGCCTGTTACGGCTGGATCGGCAACAAACGAAAGAACCTGATCTGGCGCGCCGTCTTGATGCTGGTCGTCATCTTAACTTCCATCACCTTGTTCAGAAACATCGCTGATGTTCTGTGGTTTGGGCATGATGCGATCTGGAGGAGGCTGTGACTACAGATGCGTGGTGCCGACGCCCTCGTCGGCACTCTTCCCCCTGACAATCAACCGTGCCAATACGCAACGCCCGCTCTGCGTGGTGATTCGGACGTGTCTTCTGCCGTACCAGAACGTCACCAACGTCCAGGCAACGTTCACGGCCATCGCTCGGCCAGAGGTCGATTACTTCTGCGAACCAAGCACCCGCTCGATCAATTCCCTGGCATCGCTCATCGCGAGGTAGAGGTGCTTCTGGTCGTCCGGCAGGCGGGCAAAGCCGATATGTTTGCAGGCCGCTCAGCATCACCCCGCGCAAGCCGGGTCCGCGGGTATCCCCGGGCCGGTCAGGCAGGCCCTGAAGATCGCGATGTCGTCCTGGTCCACGTCGTCGTCGTTGTCGAGTTTGGCGTCCTGGCATGCCGTGTTGGCCTGCGGAACACCCGGGCCGGTCAGACAGGCCT
>Ga0209506_1001130_pt1 | contig 29591 bp, 30 predicted proteins | sample AD_JPNHG2_MetaG_FD_184409 | JGI IMG/M metagenome (GOLD analysis project Ga0209506, IMG submission 184409) | Active sludge microbial communities of municipal wastewater-treating anaerobic digesters from Japan - AD_JPNHG2_MetaG (SPAdes) (version 2) | ecosystem: Engineered > Bioreactor > Anaerobic...
CTGGATAAGAAAGAGGCTCTTCTTTACCAACAAAACATTATAAAAAGCTATGATCTTCACTAAAAATCTTTCGAAGAAAGGAAGAGTATTGAAATAGCGGAAAAATGATGTACGAAGGGGCAAATCATAGATAGGCTGGAGGATTATACTTTTCGAGGTGCTGCGCCATGAAAAAGAACCAGGGACTTACCATACCTGAAATCCTCCAGACTATCAATGCCATAGCCGATGAATTGGTCCGCCAGAAGAAGTTTCTCCTTGAGGCCATTGAGACCGATAACCCGGCTTATAAGCAATGGTATCTGGAACAGTTGGCTGATATATTCAAACTGAGGTAAAATAAACCCGTATAGAATCTGATGTTTCTGATAGATCATGTCTATGCGGGCGCAGGTTTAAATTTCATCATCAGGTTGTTATATTCGATATTTCGCCGTTTCATGTGCATATACAATACTATAAAGCAAATAAACATCAATAGATTCAATGAGCCAATAAGCGATAAGATATAGGGAACTTTACCCTTAGTATTGACTATGAGCATTATTATGCCAACAATTCCAATGACATGTGTAAGGATGAAAATTGAAAAGATTCTACTTCCGCTTGTGCTTTCCTGCGGGTCTTTAAAATAGTGCCCTTGAACCCAGCCCTGAATTTTTTGTTTATCTTTCTTGAATGACAAGTAATACCAACCACCTTTTGCTGTCGTTGGCTGAATTTCTTTCCCGTTAGTATCAATCATTTTTTGAATAGTCCACTCGTCATAAAATGCAGGGTTATCAATTGTGGATAATATGGTAGAAGATGTAATATGATTTTCAAAGATCGGAATTCGTTTGATGCTATCATTGACGATACTTATTTTAATCGGTGGATTAAATAAATAGACCATGATCATAGATGCCGTGAGAGCATGAAGTATGATTGTTATTATCCCCACCAGTTTAATTCGTGACTGACTCTTTTTACTTTCCTGTTCGGGATTCGATTCGCCAAGAATAATCTTGCGATAATATTCGAGCCGAAGCAATGAAGCAACATCATTAGGATCGATATTAGCCTCTTGAGCAATTTGTTCTTTTGTAGATCCTGATGCAAGACCGCTCGTAATGCCATGGGATAACGCAATGATGTTCGCATTATTCATATTTTGAGAATGAAATTTCTCAACAGTGGATGCTATGCTTTGACTTTTACTTGATGCGCTTGTAATAATCTCGTCAGCATCCTTGGTCTTGATTTGATCTCGGCTGGCTTTAACGATAAAGATAATGAATATCAGGAGCAGAATACCAAGTCCAATCAATAAATATGGTAGAATGGTAGATAGGATGGTATAAGCGATAACAATTAGAATCAACCATCCTATCTGACGGCGATAGCCCCACAACCCATATCCCATCATCCCAACGCCAAGCCAGCCTAAATTCATAGAGCAATCCCTCTCTGGTTAATATTGTTACTATGGCTGATAATTAGGATCATCCTTTGCCAATCTTAAAAAATCCATACATACTGTATATGTTTTCGTATAAACGAATCCGTGAATACCGGGACTTGGATAACCATCACAACCAATTTCCAGAATTCTTCCTCCAGGATCTTCTTTATTAACATAACAACTATACTTGAGAAATAAGATAGAGGGGCGCATATCACCCAAGGTCGGATGTTCACGGACTTTGTAACATTTCTGGAATTTAATACTGGCGATGAAACCTGTGTCATAATCCCCAACTTCGGCGAAGCTGTACAAGCCCGCAAGAACTACCAGTGTTGTAATGATAAGAATCCTGAATTTCATATTAACCTCCTGATAAATAATTCGTTTTATTATTCAGCATTATCGGTGAATAAATATCGAATGGCTTTTTTTGCGAGAATCCGATATGTCGCATTGATTTTATCATCAGTAAGTGTTTCCAACCCACCTGCGTATTCCCACAGGCGATTTAAGTCTTTTAACCATATGACCTTATTATTCGAAACATTGTATAATGCGACTGAGCATGATAGCATGAGGTACGTTTCTGTTCCTTTTGCGACCTTTCCTTCCGCCCACCATCTTTTTATATATAATTGTAATAAATACGGGGTTTTAATTGAATCTTGTACAGTTGATAAATCATGAAGTGTTATTATATCTTCTACCACCCTTTTAGATGGCTTATCACCAAACATGGTGAAAACCATTTTATCCCCCTCCTGCTTTGTGTGAGTCGAAGGGAAATTATCGGCTATGTAAGTATCTGTAAGTTCAAGATCGGGAATTTTCATATTAAGAATGTCATTATTGATAACAAGTATCATCTTCTTAGCTATCAACCCCGATTGTTGTTTTATCTCTGATAATAATGCCGCGCGCATATTGAATTTTTTGAATGAACCTTTCAGATTATTTTTAATTACCCGATATGTTTCCCGATCACCAAGTTCAGTATCAATTGAATCACGAGAGTTATAATCCGTGCTGATTCGTTCAAAATCATTTGCGTATAGATGGCGTGGATTTACATCTATATAGAGTGATGCTTTAATATTGGAAATATTTCTCGGAAAGTTGATGACATCTTGAGTAGAACTACAATGACAGATTCCTAATACTGTTATAACTAATAAAGCAACTTTAACATGTTTACCCATATTCCTATCCTCCATGTGATTAAATAGCCCTAAAAGAATGATTATTTATTAAAACTCCACCTTTAAGAGTTATAAAAACATAGTTTAACTGTTATTGTCAATAAAAAATCAACCTCACAGATAGAGTTATTGGTATAAATCAACCTATTGGAATGTTCTTAATACGCCTCAATTGAATATAATCCCAATAACAATTGAGGTTCTGAATGGATATAAAAAAGGTTCTTGGCAAGAATATCAGGAAATATAGAAAGATTGCGGGGCTCACCCAGGACGAATTCGCTGAAAAGCTCGATATATCTCCCAAGCATTTATCAAACATTGAGGTCGGGAAGAAGTTCGTAACCTCTGATTTGTTGGAGAAAATATCACGCATACTGGAAGCCTCTCCAGCGGCGTTGTTTTATACCAGCGCATATAAGAAGCTGGATGATGATCAGATAGCCCTTATTGAAAAGAATATTGATGAACATATTAAAACCTTCTCAAAGACGCTGAAAGAAAAGATCCGAGACTTGACTTAGAATCCTATCGTTTTCATCTCCTTGTCTTTCTTATACGCAACCTCTATCTCAAGCTCTCCTATAATTTTATCATTTGTAATTGTTCCAGTATCCGCAAACCGGTATCGTTGCCATACGGCTTTGATGTCGCCAGGAGTTAAATCAGGAATAGTTTTAATTCTATATATCTGATGTTCAGTTAAGGTCCCATTCTTAAGCGTGAAGTACTTATTGTATAAAAGTATCTTCGCTTCTGATGTTAATGGCTTGAATTCTATCTTCCAACTGAACCGCCTCATGACAGCTTTGTCAAGGTTGGGAAGAAGGTTGGTACAGCATATGAGTAGCCCATTATGATTTTCCATCTGGGTCAGGAATTCATTGGTCCTACTAATCTCCCAAGATCGAAGTGCCGTTTCTCGCCTTGTAAAGAATGAGTCAGCCTCATCAATGAATAATATACTCGGTTTGCGTTGAGCTTCCTCGAAGGAATTCTTGATATTCTTTTCAGCTTCACCAACATAGGGACTTTCAAGATCAGAATATCGCTTTATGATTAAAGGAAGTGATGTGACCGTAGCGATGTACTTTACGAATTCCGATTTGCCTGTTCCAGATGGCCCATAAAAGAGGGCATTAAAACTATAATTCTGATTTTTAAGCCCATCTTTCAGGTAGGGAATAAATGAGTTTATGGTTTTCATAAATTGAGAGACGTCACAATCAAGGTTTAATGCCGCAAGATCATAGAAATCATTTATAAAAACATTGGGGTTGGTTTCATCCTTAACCGCAATACCATTTATCAACTCTTCATGATGCTTCAAAACATCTCTGAGAGACACTTCAAAATTCTTGCGATTGCTGTCATTCGCACTCAAATATGCTGATATGGTTGATAAGGCTGAGGCAATACCGCCAGCATTGACCTTATACTCTTTGGCAAGGCTGGTAATCAATGAATCAGAAAAGAGTTGTTTCGTGGGATGCTCTTTCAAGATGTTGTTCCAAATGTTCAGTCGTTCTTTTTCGGTAAATGCTTTGAAGTGAAGACTATAGGAAAATCTCCTAAGTGTTGATTCTTCCATTGAGCCAACTTCATTGCTGATCCAAATGGTCTTAATGTGTGAGTTATCCAGAAATTGATTGAGATAGCCTTTGTCGGCTGTTACGCGATAAGAATTCCGGTCTTCTTTGGTGTTGAGCAGAAAATCAGCTTCATCGACAATCAGAATATTTTCATCACCAGCAAGGAGAGTGTTAACAATGCCCAATGCCCTCAGTCGTTCCAATGGATGAACAAATGACTGGCTCCGCAATTCGTCTTTACTTGATCCATATTTGAGGAATAAAATGTCCTTGTTGATACTTGAGACAATTGACCGGGCAAACTCGGTTTTCCCTGTGCCAGCAACCCCATAAAGCAAGATATTACATGGGGTGGGAGCCGCCAGTAATGTTTGAATGATTTCCTTGCTGGTGGATTCAATAGTAAAGGAGTTAAGGTCTAAAGTGCTCTCATTGTCATGGGAAATGTAGTTGTCCAAGAGGGTAATGTCAGACATCCCACACAGGTATTCCTCAATGGTGCTATCAAGGTAAACACTTGCACATGCCTTGGAATTGACGTTGATTTCCTTGATGATCCCGTTTTGGTACAATCTCCCATCATACCGAAGTGCCTGTTTTACCACCATAACCGGCAATGAGACCGCAATGGATACTATCCTTAAAAACTCAAAAAAGCTGATGTCACTGGTGAGTGATGTAAGTCGATAGCTGTTTATTGACACGAGACAATAGATGAAATTGAGTACCTGCATTTCCTCAGAAGACAAGTGAAAGAGTGCTTTGAGTGTGTCAGTCCGCTTGAAGTATTCAATCTCATTTTTGCTGATGGCTGATCCACGTTCCTTGGTGAGCAATGTGGCAATGAATTGCCGCAATTCCCTTTGTGAAATGGAAATCTCACCATGCATCAAAGATTTGTATATCGCGCGTCCCCATGTTCTGAATTCATCAAGAGTGTTTTTCACTTGAGCATATTCATTTGAATCTGACAACCCACCATGTGCATGAATGAGGTCGATGAACTCATGTTGTGAGTCAAAGCTCATGAGCGATAAGGTATAAAGGAGAAGTTCATCAGTGAATTGGTACTTGGAAACGAGGTTGATTGCGTAGGTTAATTCCTGCCGCAATAATGGGTGTTCTTCCAGCGAGTAATCATACAGGAATTGTTCACTTGCGTTTATGTTTTTCTGTTCTATTGCCATATCAGTATCATTGCAATTATCATGGCAATAATAATACTGAAAAACCCTCGTGTAAATACCTTTAACTATGAAACACAGCAAAAGTTATGCGCCATGCCAATTAAAATTGACAGGGATACCCTCGTGTCAATTCTCCTTCATTCTACTTTGACACTTCCAATCTACCTGTCAATTTCCTCTTTTTAAAACCCCTCATATTTTCTGGAAAGTGGTTTACCGTAGGGTTGATAAAGTAATTATATACAACTAACAAGACGTTATGTGAAACAGGTATCAAAAAATATGAATGTATTGATAGTAGACCAAAAAGGAGCAATTCTTGAGGATATGATCGATGTGTCTGATATTGCCAGGGATTTTGGGATAACCAAACCGGTATTCATTCAAAGAAATACCTGGGAATCACATCTTTGTTGGAAGGGAAGAGGGGGAAGACCTCATATTGAATATGGGTTGTTGCATGATGTGATGAATAATCTCAGCACCAAGATCAATGAGTCGGTATCAAGGAATATCGTCATCACCATTGAGTATCATGATCACAAAGGTATCATTCAAAAACTGGTGTTAAAAGCCGCTATGAATGATGGCAAATCTGGCATTATTATTGGCAGTTTCGATGAAGAAAAAAATGCAAGTTTAACGAGTGATTTATGAACTTTTTCTAAACGTTTTGAACGTCGCCCGAATACAATATAGGGTACTCTCTATATAGGTAAAAATTTTATTTTTTGCCTTCATGGAGAGATCTTAACGTATGAGGGCAGCGTATGGAGCAGCGAAAGAGCGCTCAAGGTTTTTTGGTTCAAAAGGACCTGAACAATGATAATGACGACCCATTTTCTACTGACGATCCCGAAACAATAGAATTGTATAAGGATCGTCTTATGGAATTTTGCAGGGTATCGGAAAAACGAAGAAAGATCATTTATGGCAAATGAGTTAGAAAAATCAATTTCAGCCAAGATCGCTGAATTAAAAGCTCAAGGATGTAATGCAAATACTTTCGCGTTCTCCTATGCCCGAGTCTCATCAGAAAAGCAGGAAAAGGGAAACAGCCGTGATGACCAGGTCCTTGAAGCAACCGAATACGCCCAAAGGCATGGATTACAATTGATTCATATCTTTGAAACTACTGAATCAGCCTGGCATAATAACCGGGAAGTATTTAACAGAATGCTTGAGCTTGCCCTCGAATATAAAGTTAAAAACCTGATTTTTAAAAATTTCGACCGTCTTTCCAGAAACTATCTGGATTGGGGAAAAGTTACGGAGCTGATAAGACATGAAGGACTTCAAATTCATTTTTATGAGCAAACAGTAACACTCCAAAAAGAGTCCACTGCTGAAGAATTTATCATGGGCGATTTGGGTGCGGTATTTGCAATATTTTTGTCAAATAAAATATCCCAATCAGTCAAACGGGCCTGTAAGAATAAAGCTGAGAAGAAAGGGGTAGCCCTTAAAGCTCCTTTTGGGTATAAGTGGGATGACATGATCAAGAACTTTGTGTTTCACCCCGTTGAAGCGCCAATCATAAAGGAGATGTTCGACCTCTACGATAGCCAGCAATATTCCATGATGGAAGTGGCCCGAATTCTTAACGCAAAAGGATATAAGACTCAGAAGGGATATAAGTTCAATGCCCAGACAATAACTCGTATTTTACGGAATGAATTCTATGCGGGGATTTATAAATTCAAGGGAGCGCCATATAAAGGGTCACATCCGACTTTTGTGTCAGAAGAACGGCTTGCTGACAGAATCAAATTCATAGAGGATAACTTCAAGGGACATCGAAAACAATCAACTGACTTCTTGTTATCCAAATTCGTGAAATGTTCCATCTGTGGCAAAATGTATACTGGTTATAAAATAAAAAATAGCTACATCTACTATGACCATAAATGTGCCGCTCATAATAACCAGAAGGGAAGGATCAGGGAAACAGAGTTAATGGGCTTGGTTGATAAAGAGGTTGAACAGGTGGTTTATTTCGGCCAGTTCGATGATTATCTGAAACGGGTATTCAGCAATTCGATCGGTTCACGGATTCAGAACACCAAGAAACGGAAGAAAGATATAAATAGAACTATTGCCCAGAATGAAACTAAGAAAGAACGGCTTCTTGATCTTTATGGGGATGGTCAGATAAAGAAAGAGGATCTATACAGAAAGATCAATGAAGTAGAAATTGATATAGGTAGATTGAAAGATGAGCTTGAAATACTGGATGATGACCTGGGTAAGTATGAATATAAGGTCATTGAGGTCATCGACTATTTAAGGTATTTTTCTGATACCTATGCCAAGGACTCCAATGAAGGTCGGATTGAGTTATTACGGACAATGGCATCGGGCATCTATTTTGACGGAATGCTTAAGGTAAGAATCGACTGGATCAAGCCCTTTTCCTTCCTGCTCGATCCCAAAGTCATGGCCCAGGTCAACAATCTGCCTGAAAATAACAAGAGGCGGGAAATCCCGCCTCCTGAAAAGTTTAAGTCCCGTTCTGCAGGTGAGATGGGACTTAAACTATTGGACACTTCTTTGCTGAATGTCATAATTTGGTACAGGAAGGCGGCATAAATATAATCATGCGATATCTATAGCTTTCTTGTATAAATCCATATGCTTATCAAAAAGCTTTAAGGCGGTTATTATTGAAATAACAAGAAATGATTCGCTGCTGTTTTTGGAAATAAATCCATAAGGGGTAAAATTTTCTATCTTCAATACCTCCTCAAGTGCAATTCTGTTTGATAAAAACAGTATCGGGATCAAACGTTCTGTTGATATGATCTCAGCGACTCGTATTCCATTAATACCTTTTCCCAGATCAATATCCATTAGAATTAATGAAATGTCATTATCCGACAGAGCGATTTCAACTGCATTTTCACCGTTGAATGCGCATGTTACACTATATCCGTACTTGTGCAATACAAGAGAATTGTATTCTGCAATAATTCTTTCATCTTCTACCAGTAAAATATTTTTCATGTCTCTACCATGTATTTTATACTTTGGAACTAACCGATCTAAGTTCGGTAACCTCCGTGGACGGTTCGGATGTCAACTGTTAAGAAGCTGTCGCATGCATTCTGAAAACTAATATCAAGAAGTTTATTTAAACGAATATATTAAAATCGTTTAAGATATTATAATTGTTTAATCACTCCTTGATTATAACTTTTTAAATATTTTATTAAAAGATGATCCATGTTGTTTTTAATATCTTCTATAGAACAGGTCTTGGTAATATATTCCTCATGTTCCTTGAATTGTTCGCAAATTCTCTCCTGTTCTGAACTTGACAGATATTGGTCTATTATCGTGAATAATGTCCCGCTCTCTTTTTTTATGTGGGATTCCATATGGTTTATAAATCCGACAATACCCGTTATAAACCTGGGAGAAATCAGTTCATATGGATTGTCGGGGAATAGATCCTGTAAATTCTTGATATACTTGCTGCACAATTGATGTTCAGCGGATAATGACTTTATCTCGTTCCCAATAATTGCAGCTCCCTTCTCCAGGAGATTTGTAAATAGAATAGTATCTTCTTTACCGTTGTGATACATGCAGGTAAATACGGCGTTAAACTTGATACATTCCGAAAGATCGATTTTATTGATTATCACAGATGGTTCCGGTTCCATGAATATTTTTTGCAATATAACCAGGCTTTTCATGATATATTCATGGTCTGCTTTCAGGTGTTTAATTGCTTGTCCCATTACATTCCTCCGGGATTATTATAGTCGTATCGTTGAAAAAATGATGTTGATAATACTCATCGATGAAATATTCCTTTAATATTTTCATTTGCGCGATACATGGAATACTCCTCATGTCTCAGCGGAAAATCCCAGCATCCCTGTTTGTGCACCACTCGTCCGCCGAAACCGGTTTTGAAGCGATACAGTCCGTACAGTGGATGTGAGGCATCGTCAAGAGGCGATATCCCATAAAGATCATACTCAATGCATCCTTTTTGCCGGGCGAAACGCATAGTCTCCCATTGCAAGGCGTACGGCGCCATGTGGTTTCTCTTTGTATCTGATGATGCGCCGTAAAGATACGTGGCGCGTCCATTGCTAATTGAAATAATGTTGCCCGCAAGCGCTTCTCCATCGACCATAGCTAGTAGCAGGTGTATTGACGTTGAATCATGCTTCTCCCGGTCCGCTTCAAAAAGAGCTTCGAAGTGATCATATCTATGACGGTTAAAACGGGCGCGGTCCGCTGTTTGAATATATAGCCGATACCAAGCATAGAGCTGTTCCACCCCCGATTCGATTATAGCAACTCCCTTTCGCTTTGCCAGACGTATATTGTATCTTGTTTTCGGCTTCATGCGTTCAAGGATTTCGCCTTCCGTCACGGTCAAATCTATAATAACCGTATCAGGCGGCTGAATATCGGTTATCGCTTTTCGCATGTTCCAGTTCCTGGTGCCGATGTTCATCCTGAGTTCCATGAAAGACGGCTCAGGACACCCCATCCAGCGGCCCTGGCTGTCATACCGGCTATAATCATGCGCATAGGGAGTTTCCCATGGGAGATCATAACGAATAAAAATACAATCGTCAGGAAGGTGCCCTGCAAGTCTATGTGAAAGAGATTCAAGGAATATTCCTTTAAATTCCTCTTTCGGCGTCGCTTCCGGGCCTTGCGGTACATAGGCGATGCATGCTTCCTGGTGGACTCTATGCATTAGAACGAGGATATCGCCTTTAATTTCTTCCCACACCACATCAAACGCGTACGGCAGCCAGCCGAGCCGCGACTTCACCGAGCTCCACAGGGATGTCTGGTGAAGGATGGGTGTCGGTATCAGAGTTCGTGTTTCTTTCCACCGCAAGGCTGTTTCCATTAATATGCTTCCTCAAAATAATAATTAAACAGGCATAACGATCTCTGCCATTTTATTGCTGGCGTCCAGGGCTTGACGAATATTGAGAACGCTATATTATTCGCGGCTATGGTTTATAGCTGGTAATCACCCGCCGCTTCCGGCTGGTATATCATTTTTGTGATTAAGAATTTTTTCTCACCGGCCGGGACCTTCCAGTGTATAACATTTCCAACACGATATCCTAATACGGCGGTCCCCACGGGCGACAGAATTGACACCCTGTTTGCTTCAATATTCGCTTTATCGGGAAAAACCAATGAAAGTGTTCTTGATTCATTTTCATCCACTTCTTTAATCTCAAAGATGGAATTCATCGTTATGCAGTCACGTGGGATCGCCGATGATTCAACTTTTATGGCCCTTTTCAGTTCCATCTTTAGCTTTTCAGCATTTTCCTTTTGTTCTTTCGAAAAAGAATCGCTCAACTGGTCAATCAGGCTCAAAATCCGACCGAAATCAAAACCCGTTATCATTATTTCATTGGTATTCATCGCGCTCACCTCGTTCTTTGAATTCATTTCTTCGCGGCTTCGGCAAAAAAACTCATATCGTCTGAGCCGCTTTCTCTTCATTTCAGTGTGCATGTAATTCTTTTTTGTTCTCATGTATATTTTCTCAACAGATAATCGATATTATCTGTAATGTCCTTATTATCCAGATTTCCCATGACTTGCCTTTCATACCTGTCAAACAGACCACACATCATTTCCTGTTCGGCACGCGATATGAAATGATCCATAATCGGAAGAAGATTCTTTATCAATATGCGATTCTATATGATGTATATATCCGACTACGCCGGTAATAAATTCCGGAGAAAGAAGTTCGTACGGGTTGTCGGTCAGTGAATCCTTCAATGCCTTAATGAACTTATTGCATAACCTGTGGTCGTCAGCAAGCTTGCCAATCTCGTTGTTAATGACATCAGCTCCTTTCCCTTCAAGGCTGCTAAAAATAAAAACCTCTTCTCTCCCATTATGGCACATCCCGGTAAAAACAGCATGGAACCTTATGCATTCCGAAAGGTCTTTCTTGTTGATTATTACCGTGGGTTCAGATTTTATGAATATATGATGCAGTATATCCAGTCGTTGAGATATATATTCATGATCCTTCCGGATGTGTTCAGCTGCTTTTCCCATACCGGGCTCCATATAATAAAGTGCTGTTGTCATATCGCCCAGGGCAATCAACAACATGTTCTGTTTTTCCATGTTCGTCAAAATAGGTCGCCATTTGTGCCTTGTATTTCCAGTAACCGCATATAACGAATCCGATTCCTCGTGTTATAAAATGAACGCAACTTGCGCACCGGGAAACATCAATATTAGGATCCAATTCAGTATTCCTCCGCATGCCGGGAATTAACCCCTTCTTTGGGACATGGTACGCTTTTCTTCATTTCATCTGCTTCAATGCAGGTATATAATCTTGGATACGATTTATAACGGCACAAGATTGAGCCAAGAAAATCAGATATGTGATACATGCATTGTTTACATTGCGTTATATTCATGATGATTTGACCTTGTTTATAATATTACTTCTTGTTTACCTTTAGACGTCACCATTCTAATAGCTGAATAGCCTTTTCTTAAATTCACAATGGTTGCAGCCTGAAGATCAACTTGCTTATCGCGTCATGAAAAATCGGCGGCTGCGGCGTGTTGAGCAGGCGATACATCATGGCAACGAACAGCTGATTTTTTTTCAGTGATTCCTCTTCATCGGAATTCTTCAATATCGTCAGTAGGCTCCCCAGCGAATTGACCGCCATAACGCGCGTATCCAGGCACATCTGATAATCCACTGCGGTGTTAAACACTTCCTCTATTAATTTGGTTGATGGTTCCTTTATTTCATGGACGCATTCCAACACCGCCTCCACGAGCTTCCAGTTTATTTTGTACCTGAGTATTCGAACGAGCTCATCCTGAATTGAATCAAGCACCCCCTCATTTTTGATGGCCTCTAGTTTATCGAGAACAATCCCCCAATCCATAAGATTCCCGAGATAGTATTCGTTCATATCATGCCTTTATTATCTTATTGTTATTATAGATTAATTCATAAGCATTATAATTAGCTATGATCGTTTTAATTCACTTTACCAGACGCAATTTGGTTTCCTCGTTTTCAGGCTTCTGGATTTTTTTATATAACCTTCTTTCATGGCGGCTTGCATGCCCCGCTGACAACATGAGGCCCCAAATTGTGAAAACCAAACAAACAATCAGGATAGTACCCATCATAATAATCATCTTCAGTTTCATGATAAACACACCAATAACGTTCTGTGTGGGCTTTTAAGGGACTCCGCCCCATAATCCCGGAAAAATAGAATAGGATTCGCAACAAGTCTATTGATCATTGTTGAGCTTCTATTTATTATATAAAGCAAGTAGCATGCCATAGTGGTGCGAAAATTATAATAATTCGCGTATAGAAAATAATTATCGTTTTTAATTGATAATATGTCTAAACGAGTAAGAATTATTGATAGACAAGATGTAATAAATACGCGGTACGCATGAAGGAATAAATTTGAGGGATTAGTGGCAGATAAAGTTATAGAATAATTCACTATTATGATGCATAATGCAACGTATGGTTGCTTTATGCATCAGAGTAATGCCTGGGTTTCATTCGGTAATACCGAGTCGCTGTATCATCCTCCAGAGTGAAGTTCTGTTTATCCCAAGTATCTCGGACGCTTTGGCCTTGTTGCCGCCGGTCATTTCAAGAACTTTTATTATATAGGTTCGGCTCACCTCTTCAAGGGTCATCAGGTCTTCGCCCGACATGGACGATACGTTTGAGGATAACCTCATACGTTCAGGGAATGTTTCCGATGTTAGACGACTTCCGGATTCAAATATCACCGCTTTCGAAATGGTGTTTTCAAGTTCCCGCACGTTCCCGGGCCACTGGTATGATTCAAGAATTGATTTTGATTCCGGAGCAATTTCGTTTACAGTCTTGTTGTTTTCTGTGGAGTATTTATTCATGAAATGCCGCGCAAGCGGAAGGATATCGTCTTTTCGATCCCTCAACGGAGGAATTGGAATAGTAATGACATTGAGACGGTAAAAAAGGTCTTCGCGGAATTTCCCTTCGTTTACGGCAGTTTCAAGGTTTTTGTTCGTCGCCGCCACAACCCGGACATCCACCTTTTTTCGTTCCGCTGTGCCCACTGGTTGTATCTCGCCTCCTTCCAGGACGCGCAACAGTGCCTGCTGGAAACTCGCGCCGGTGTCCCCGATTTCATCAAGAAATATCGTTCCTCCTTCCGCCAGTTCAAATAGTCCCGGCGTGTCCTTGAGGGCGCCCGTAAAGGCCCCCTTTGCGTAACCGAATAGCTGGCTTTCCAGCAGCGAATCCGTCAACGCGCAGCAATTGACCGGTATGAATGGTTTTTCCCGTCGCGCCCCGTTGTAATGAAGCGCCCGCGCAAACAGCTCTTTTCCGGTTCCCGTTTCCCCGGTAACAAGCACGGTGGCCTTCGTATCCTTCACTTTATTTATCATTTTATAGACTTCAATCATCGGCTCGCTGTTGCCGATGATGTTATCAAAAGAATATTTTTCTTTCAGCTGTTCGCGAAGAAGGGCGTTGTCTATCAGTATGCCTCTTTTTTCCATGACCTTGTTGATAATCAATCGTATCTCGTCAAGGCTGAAGGGCTTGACGAGATAATCCTCCGCTCCGTTTTTCATCGCTTCGACGGCGGTATCAACCGAGGCATAGGCGGTAATAATGATCATGCTGGTATCCGGGGATGCCGAACGTATTGACTGTAAAACCTGCATACCGTTTATTCCGGGCAATTTTAAATCTGATATAACCATTGCATAGATATGTTCGCTTGCTTTTTCCAAGGCTTCTTCGCCGCTTTCAACGCCTGTTGGTAAATAACCTTCTTTTTTAGTTATCATGCAGAGCGCGTCCCTGAGCTTCGCGTCATCTTCTACTATAAGTATGCTTTTATTCATATGACTTCTCCCCGGAGCTATCCTTCCTGTTTCACTACCGGCAACTCAATGGTAAAGGTCGTTCCCGTGTATATGCCGCTTCCATCGCCGTCTTCAACGGCGCTGCTGATAACGCGGATATTTCCCCCGGCTTTCCTTATCATTTCATAGCTTATATAGAGTCCCAGGCCGGTTCTTTCACCGCTGGGTTTAGTGGAAAAGAACGGATCAAATATCTTTCCGATTATTGATTTTGGTATGCCCGCTCCGCTGTCCTGGATATCGATTTTTACCATATTCGCGATCGGAGTAAACCATGTCTTGATTTTCAACATTCCCCCCTGTTTCATCGCTTCAACGGCATTGGTGAACATGTTCATTATCGCCTGATGGATGATGCTTTCGTTGCAAAGCGCTTGCGGCAGGTCTTCCTGAAAATGAAAGGAGACCAAAACCCCGTTTTCCTTGAAATATTTTTCGGTCATTTTCACCAGGCCCTTCAATACGTCATTAATGTCAACTTCCTGCAGTTCAAGAGACGAACGCCGGGAAAAGCTCATCAGGTTTTTTATTATCGCGCCGCACTGTGTGAGCTCTTCCACGGCGATAGTCATTGATGAAAGATCGTCCGATGGATATCGTTCTTTTAAATTCTCATGCAGCATCTGCGTATATATCAGCGCGTTAGCGAGGGGATTATTCAATTCATGGGCAATGCCTGAAGTTATCACCCCCATGGATGAAAGTTTTTCGTTCTGTAAAATCATCATTTCCAACTCTTTTTCGTGATCATATGATTTTTTCAGCATATTAATCATAACGTCTGCGGCAAAATAACCTATTATGAATGCTCCCGCAATACTCACTGCAATGAATAATAATATATATAAACGATACGAATTGACTCTTGAAAGAATTTCATCGCTTTTTTGTTGTACGGTTAGTATCCAGCCATTATGGTTTATTTTTTTTGTGCCCTGTATACACCTGTTACCATTATCATCAATATATTCGCTTGAAATAAATTCTCCCTGTTTAAGCAATTTCCAGTTGGGTATTATTCTCGATTTTATGAGTTGTTTTCCATTGTTTTTATTTATGATGCTTCCTTTATCATCAATAATAGTAATAATACCCGACATTCCTATATTGATATTGTTGATTTGGTTTGTTACTGTACTAAAGTCAATGATTCCAAGCACGCCATATCGATTTGCATGTATATTATTCATTAAAGGTATGGCTATTATAATACAGTTACTGGAGCATATTTTGTCATTATAATTGGAAATATATTCCTCTCCGCGTTGTAGTGACTTAATACTTTCATTGATAATGCTTCTATCTATCGGGCTATTATTATCCACATTCGTATTGAATAGAACCTGTCCATTGTAATCTATAATCATTATACCTCTATAAACCTCATATTCTTCCTGCATTCTTTTTATTCTCTTAAAGACCGTGTAATAGCTAAAATTTGCATCTATAGCGATTTTACCCATCAATCGCATGTCTGATTTTCGTTTATTTATAAAACGATTAATCAGCAGTGACTTGGTTTCGGTCAGGTTCATGAAATGATTTATCACATTTTCTCGTATTAAAATTTGTCCTTTCATGAAGATAAAAATGCTGAGGCATAATAACGGTACCGTCGTAATTGCGATAAACGATAATATTATATTCCGCTTAATATCGTGTAGTCTCATTTTATTATATTCGATGACTTAATTATTAAATTATTTGCTTTACAGATTCTCTTGAATTACCACTCCTCTTGCTGAAAAAGATATGCCCTGCTGTCCTCTGGTCCCAATCATAATTGATTCAACAAGCGGTGGATTAACTTCTTTATCAGAGCTCCACATAACAATGAAATTCGCGCCTATGCCTCCTGAAAGATCTGATTCATTTATTATAAACTGCTTACTTTCAAGAGGTTTTAACTTTTGTGGTTTCTTAATGAAGATTTTCAGCTTCTTCCCTTCGCTATTATAATAATCGATAAGATTAATCAAGATAGAATTATTGATATTGGTATTTCTAATACTTAAAGTAACAGCTAATTCCCATTCCCGTTTTTTGTCGCCATGATAAATAGAAGAGTAAACGGGAACATATAAAGTTTGCCCTCTGGATACGATGTTTTGTCCATTAGTTATCGCCATCGGACATAACAAGAAAAACAGCGCCGCATATAATAATATATAAATATTTTTCTTTTTTATCATTTGTATCCTCCTATTATATCAGTATCATTTTCATTATATGATTATTTGTTTTATTAATTTACCAATGACATGAATGAAAAATTATTCTTGCTTGGGCTTATTACGCCGCGTCATAACTAATCTCCGAAGCATTGTTTTATATTTGATGAATTATAGAGGTCATTATCCAACAGGATTATTATATAAGTGATTCCGGATTGCATCACGTTGAGCAGCCGTAGCCATGTGGTCCGGCTTATCTTCTATGGTAACTGCTTCAGCCAGTGCGACGGCAACTTCAACCTCACCGGCGGCTACAACAGTAGCTCCCGCCTTGCGGAGACCATCTACATCCCGCAGGTGCGCGCAACGCGCGAGTATACGCAATCCCGGGTTAAGAAGACACGCCTGTCGTATAATCTCCGCCGCGTTTTCTACATCGGCACTAAGAACAAGGCTCCCTGCGCTGGCTATCCCGGCCTGTTCAAGGGTCCCCTGACGCAGAACGTCTCCATACAGGGCGTCGCATCCGCTTTTCTTCAGATTACGCACCGTCTTCAAGTTTAATTCTATCACTGTAATCACCGCTCCACGGTCAAGGAGAAGGCGATGAACTGTCCTGCCTACGGGACCGTATCCAACAAGGATACATCGGTGCGGATCGATTTCCGGGCGCTCTCCCGTCGAGGGAGCGATGCCCGGGCCTTTTGATGAAATACGCCGCGCCAATCGATAGATCGCCGGATTGAGGGCTATTGAAATTATTGATGCAGCCACCATGGCATCCCAGCCGGCGCTATTGATTAATCCAAGCTCACGGGCTACCGTCGCAAGAATGAAGCTGAATTCTCCAATCTGGGAAAGGGCCGCACCGACCGGAATCGCGGTGGAAAGCGGCCTGCCTAAAATACGCACGGTCAGAAGAGTTGAAAGCGGTTTTCCAATAAACACCACCGACAATACAACTCCTATCAACAGCGGTTCATTTATGATACTGAGGGGATTGAATAGCATGCCTACTGAAACAAAGAACAGCACGGCGAAAGCGTCACGCATGGGGATCGCATCCCCACCTGCGCGGGCCGCAAACTCGGTACGCCCGACCGCCAGACCGGCCATGAAGGCGCCAAGCGCCATCGAAACACCGAATATTTTTGAAGATCCGACAGCAATTCCAAGAGCAAGGACCAGAACGGCGAGTGTAAATAATTCATGCGAACGGGTGGCCGCGATCCGTTCCAGCGCCCATGGTATCACCCAACGGCCCAGGACCACAATAGAGATGACCAGGCCCATTATTTTCAGTCCGGCCACGGCAAGTGTTATCCCGGTCTCGCTGCCCACCCCGGCATCCTGGCCGAAAATGAGAGGGAGAAGAAGCATGTAGGTGACTGTGAGGATATCCTCCACCACGGTCCAGCCGAGTGCTATGTGTCCGATCGGCGCGTGAAGATCATGTTGCTCAGCCAGCACGACCGCCATGACGACCGTGCTGGCAACCGAGACGGCCAGTCCAAGGACGATTCCGGAACTCCAGCTCCAGCCAAGAAGGTGCAGGATAAGGGCAAGCATCGTTGTAGAAAACATGCTTTGTATGAGAGAACCCGGTACCGCAATGCGCCATACGGCAATGAGTTCATCCAAGTGGAAGCGTAACCCTATGCCGAAAAGGAGAAGTATAACACCGATTTCGGCGAATTGCTCGGCAATTGCCTGGTGAGCCGTGAAACCCGGCGTAAAGGGTCCAACAGCAATCCCCGCAAGGAGGTAACCAACGATGGGGGAAAGTTTCAATCGTTTCGCAACATACCCGAGGATCAAAGCCGCTGACAAACCACCGGTAAAGGTCAATAATACATTGATTTCACTCATGACGACTCCTGTATACTGGCAACCTGGTCACTAAATAAAATGATAGCGACTGATATATCTTAGATGTTGGAGCGCACAACAAGGGCATCGCATGCCAGGGATGCTATGGCTCGTTTTGCACGGGTACCAAAAATGAAATGGGATACTATTCCCTTAAGCCGTGAACCTACTACGATTAATTCCGCGTCGTATAATTGAACTACCTTCCTGGCAAGGTTTACTTCGCTATCATGTTCGATTACTTTGTTAAACCGGGCACGCTGATCAGGACCCATTTCAATGGTATCTAGAAAATGTGTAAGATCTCGATGAGCAACTAAACGCATCTGCTCGATATAACCCTCTCTATTATCAACCGCGGACGATCTTGGCGCTGAATAAGCATATACAACAACGAGTGTTTTATCCGGGAACAGCGTTACTGCCGCTTTGATTGCTTTCTTGGATATTTCAGATAAATCCGTAATAACTACTATTTTCCCATATGGATTCTTAACTTTTTCAGTTACTATCAGGAGTGATTTTTCAGACTTTTCAAGCAGCCGGTCAACAGTTTTTCCAAGAGTGAACCGGCCGAGTATCTCATTGCGTGCGGTGCCGGTAATAATCAGATCGCAATCATGTTCTTTTGCAACGCGCATTATGACTTTATAGGGTTCGCCTTCTTCGATCAATACGGAAGCGCTCGCCTTATATTCATTCATGTCTTCAATTAACCGATGTCTGACTTTCTGTATCGCTTTTTGATTTAAATCATAGAATGGCAGAAATGGTATACGCTTAATACTGTTGTTCGCATTTAATGATTCGAGTACATGAAGGACAATGAGCTCGGAATCATACTGCCTCATTAATGAAAACGCACGATCCTGTGCTCGATCGCTTCTGGCGCTAAGATCAGTCGCCAGAAGGATTTTAGCCGGATATCCCATAATGCTGCACCCCCTAGAATGACGATGTGGAAAAATTCAACTAATATATAAAGATAAAAAGTATATAATGTCAATATTTTAATTAAGTCATAAATGACTCAAATATTGAATGAAATTTCTTGCAATTAACGAAAGCTAATAGTGCTTGATTTTAATAAGTCAAAATGTAAAATTGACATTGCCGTGAAACACGATTTGCTTACTATGTTCAAAGATAATACAGATACCAGCAATAATGATGGAAAAATCAATATTTAAAATATTAATAATTCTCCTGGCGGCCATTAGCGTACTACCCGGTTTTATTGTTGATGAAACAAATTCATTATCTAAATCAAAGAAAAAAATAACGGCCATAAAATTAAACATAACATGCTCTTATAAAAAACCAAACACCAAACAGCCGATTGAATATATATGCTCAATAATTAATTCCCAGCTGAATTTATTTACTATCACAAAACTACGATCGTCATATAATATAATATCTTCATTAAATAAATATGACGTTTGGTCCAAGGGTTCCTTTACCTAGATTCCCTCTGCCATTCATAATATTTTCACTCTGAATCAATATCTGACAAAATAAGTAAATTAAAGCAGTTAGCTTTGTTTTAGCTGGTTTTCGTGATTACGTCATTCTAGCTAAAAGTAATTTTGTGTTATAAATATTTATGAAATGAAATTACTGAAACAGATGGTGTAACATATTATCATTATGAAAGGAAATGCAAGATGAAAAGTAATATATGGAATTGTATCAATAGTCCTCGAAGCACTTTTTACATATTCTTTATTTTTTTGTTGATCTCAATTATTTTTTCGCTGATCTATTTTACAATACTGCCATTATATGATGGTTCTCAATCGTTAAGATATAATATAGGTGGGTCAGCACTATCGCCTGTCAATAGTTATATCGATCATTTTTATTACAGCATTACATCACAAACAAAGGTTGGATACGGAGACATTGTACCGGCTACTAAAAGTTGCATGATTGCTACAATGATCCAGGTTACATTCGGCTACTTTTACCTTGCTTTGGTGATAGCATTTTTTGTATGCAAGTTTCTTGTGAAATCAGATACATTTAAATCTTATTTTGTGCCTGATGAAGAATAAACTCAATACACATTAGTATCGGATATAAAACGCAATGATAAAAAAGAAACTATTTCATGCAATTATGATAATTGCCATTATCATGCTCGAAACCATGCCGTTGACCGCCGGCGAGGAGGGGAGCGGGTCGGTTATTGGCGGGGTTGGCATAGCCATACTCGCCGCTACTCTCATGGCCTACCTGGGACATTTGTTGAAACAACCATTGCTTCTGGCCTACCTGGCTGCAGGAATTGTAATCGGCCCATCAATAGGTTTGGGACTTATAAAAAATACAGCTGATATCGAGACAATATCTCACTTCGGACTGATATTGCTGCTGTTTTTAATTGGACTTGAAATTGACATTAAAAAATTAAAAGAATCGGGAAAATCTCTCATTATAAGCGGCCTTACGCAATTTCCAATATCATTCATTATTGGGATTGGTTTTTTTATGATTCTTGGATACTCGGCGGTTGACGGTTCATACGATTTATTGTACCTGGCAGTATGTTGCGGCCTCAGTAGTACGGCAATTGTTGTTAAGCTTCTCTACGGAAAATTCGAGCTTGATACGCTGGCCGGAAGACTCACGCTTGGCATCCTGGTATTCCAGGATATATGGGCAATAATCCTTCTGGGGATACAACCGAACCTTGCAAATCCGGACGTAATTAAAATACTGATATCATTTGGAAAAGGTTTTGTACTTGTGGCGATAAGTATGCTTATCAGTAAATACATTCTCCCGAGAATATTCAAATCAGTAGCAAAGGTTCCGGAACTCGTTCTTATTTCCTCTTTAGGCTGGTGCTTCCTGATATGCGGCGCCGCGCATTTTTTAAACCTGTCAATCGAAATGGGGGCTCTAATCGCCGGTGTGGCCATATCGACGTTCCCTTATAATCTCGATGTCATCGCCAAGGTCGTCAACATCAGGGATTTTTTTGTTACCCTCTTTTTTGTTTCCCTGGGGATGCAGATACCGAATCCCTTTGCCGATATGTCCATTCTTGTTACCGCCGCAGCCGTTTCTGCTTTTCTTATAATTTCGCGGTGCCTGGCAATATTTCCCGTACTGTACGCCCTGAGGAACGGCCTGCGGGTAAGCCTCCTGACCCCGATAAACCTTTCGCAAATCAGCGAGTTTTCCCTTGTCATAGCAGCCCTCGGCGTGACGGCAGGCCATATTTCGCGGGACACCATGTCCATAATTATATTTGTCTTTGTTATAACCTCAATCGCGTCGACATACATGATCAAGTACAATGATGCGTTACAGAAAGGAGCCGCGTCTTTCCTTAAAAAGATCGGTTTGAAAGAAATCGAAACAGCGGAAAAGGGAGAAGAGTCGGCTCCCGGCAAGGAAATAGCCATACTCGGATTTTTTCGCACCGCGAGTTCCCTGCTTACTGAAATAATAGACAGCAGCACTGGTGCCGGCGACAAAAGCCTCAAGGATAAAATATTAGTCGTGGATTTTAACCCAGAAATACACGAGTCGCTCCAAAGCATGGGGGTCAAGGTCGTCTATGGCGACATCAGCCATCCCGACACCCTTCACCATGCTGGAATCCACGATGCGAAAATCGTGGTTTCGACCATACCGGACACGATCCTGGTCGGCACCGATAACCTGAGAATCATCAGACATATTAAAGAAATTTCTCCCCACGCGAAAATTATCGTCACTGCGGAAAGCATAGAACGGGCGTTGAAAATGTACGCGGAAGGCGCGGATTATGTTTTTATACCAAGAATACTGTCCGCTAAAAATATCATCCAGATGATGTCACTTATGCTCAGTGAAAAGCAGAAAGAGATACAGGAGATCATGGTCAGGGAAATGGAGTCTTTGCAGGCCAGAAACGAGGTTATACGCTGAAATAATAAACGTAGTGATCCCTTTAATTGAAATCAGATATGATGTTAAAAAAGCTCATATGATATCTGTTTAATCTTAATTCCTGTAATACCATTAATCTGATTTTCTTGCTACTCATAAGAAGCCCCAACCGTAACGTTGGGGCTTCGAGGATCTGCAAGTGAGATGGGACTTAAACTATTGGACACTTCTTTGATGAATGTCATAATTTGGTATAGGAAGGCTGCTTGAATTAAAATCTTTACGATGAAAGATATATTTGTTTTTATCAATGCGATTGCAGATTATAAAATTTAGCAGCTAATCCGATTTCACACGTTCCATCAAGTTGACCTTTACACCAAGGTCTACTTTTGCAATCATTATCTTTATAGGATTTATTACAAAAGTCATAATTAAAACATCCTTGAATTTTCCCAGTATTTATAAATAGGAAAAGTTGATATAGCCCAGAAAAGAATATATTATTTGCGACATACTCTGATCGTTCTTCTGCTGTATTAAAATGAGAAAATAGCACATATTCATAAGAACTTTTTGTTTCTTTATCGGCTATCATTGGTGGAGTGAATGTAATAAATAATTTTTTAATTTTATTTTCTAAATCATCATCTCCAAACATTGGGATTAAATAATAAGGAAGTTCTCCTTTTTTAATTCTTTTATACCCTTGTTCGAATTTGTTATAGATCCATAAAAAAAATGGATTATTATTTATTGATTTTTTTAAATATTTGAATAATAAAATTTCTAAATAATCAATATAGCCTTTATGTAATCCAGACTTTATCTCTTTTTTATAAATATCTTTTAGTTCATCGATTAACTCTGGAAAGTTTTTTTCATAATATTGACTCCTACTTTCTGATAATAAATCATGATATTTTTTTTCAAGAGACAAGAATGTGTATCCTGGAGAAGGTGATTGCATGCTTAAATCTGCAAAAATTATAATGGGTAGTAAATGGATATATCCTTTTTGATACATTAAATGTGAGAGAATTTGGTATGGTAAGAGTGGGGCAGTATTGGGAATTCCACCATTTGAAAATTTCAAGTAAGATTGCATCAAATTTGCCATACTCTCATTTAATGCAATTTCACCAAAATCATATACACTACGTATGGCTGAGCTTTTAGATTGACTTATTGTTATTTGTGGAATATAAGTTTTTCCAAGTTTAAAAGGGATATCTATTTCTTTATTTCTTTCATTAAAAGATTCAATATGCATTGAGTTTCTAAAATTCGTAGAATTCCGAAAATTATCCCCTCTTCTTTTCTTCCAATTATTGAAATAATACAATGCAGTTGGATATTTCTTGGGATCATGTAGTTTATTAAAATTTTTAATAATCGGTATTATTTCATTTATATGATCTCTGTTGACGAATAGTTCTTTTATTAAACTAAAATAATGGATGTAACCCTCGATATTAAATAGTGAATTGAATTGAAGATAGTAATGAAAAAATTCATGAAATAATGTGGTGATAATTTTTTTATTGATCTCGCCATTATCATAAATTGAATCATTATTAAATACGATAATATGCTTAAATAAAGAATAATGTGCAATTTCTGCATTCAAGTATTCTTCAATTTCACTAATATTCATTTTTGATAAATCCTGTTCCATATAATATTTATCACTTCTGGTCAAACTCCAACTCCTTAAATGCAACATCATTTTACTTTGAAATGTTTTGCATATTACTAAACATTTTGACACGTTTATATCTGAATTTTCCGGCTTTATATTTTTGAAGCCATTTTCCTGTTATATCAAGAAATATTGTTTTTTCAGATTCTTGAATATTTTTATCCTTTAATTCTTCATACATACATCGGAAATAATAATGATTAAAAAGACGATTGAATTCAGTAAAATAAATATCGGCCACATGTGTTTCGCCGCGAATTATAATCATATTTTCATCATTGGAATTTGTTGAATCTTCACTGAAATTTGCTGATCCAGTAACAACTATTGGATCAGCACTCAAGGGATCTTTAAGTAGAAATTTCGTATGGATATATTTTACATGGGTATTGAGTTTCATTATCTCTGTATTAACTTCTTTAGCCCATTGATATAATGGATCTTTAATATATGCCCCCCATGCTTTATATACATTGTTTTTAGCGCCAATGCTGATGAAAGTTTCTTTGCTTTTAGGATTTTGGACATCTTTTTTATCTAATAGAATAAATGTTATATGGTTGCTTGGGGTATTATCTTGCAAAGCCTCTTTAAATATCTTGTTGATTCCAAATGCTAATGTTATACAGGCTGAACTGTTAGCTTTATCAACAAGTCCAACATATGTTTCAAGCATTGCAGCATTTATTCGAGGGCTGAATATTGGGGTTATTCCTTGTTTTTCAACATCTTCATTATTTAGTAGTTGATCAATTGTTATATTTTCTTGTATTTCTTCTACTTGTTGCTTGTACAATTTATTATCTTTTATTTTCTTAGATCCTTCCTCTTTTTCCTGGCCGCCTGGGTCATTATATAATAATTCCCAATATCGTTGATATTTCTCTGCTACATTTGTATCATTCACCCAGTGGCCTACATTTGTTTGACCATGAATGCCTCCCAGCGATATATTGGTTGATCCAGTCCAAAGAGAAACCGGCTTGTCATTTTTTATAAAAACAATAAATTTATTATGTTGTATGCTGCTTTTATTCGCTTCTCTCATTATAATATTATCTTTAGGGATGCCGGCCTCTTTAATGGTTTGTAAATTTTCGACACGTGGAAAACTCTCATGTTTTTCTTGTGTTTTCTTGTCTATGTACTCATTTTGCTTAGCATCAATTATTATTTTTACTTTGACTCCTCTATCGATTGCTTCCTTGAAACAATCAAGAATAGGCTTGTATCTAAATTCATAGAAACATGCTAACAAGGTATCACCTCGTTTTGCCTGACTGATAAATTGGATTATTGCATTATCAAGACCTCTTGCCAACCATGTCAGAACATCATTGTATTTTTTCTTATCTTTTTCTTTTATAGATTCCGGTGACTCATTGTTAAATTTTCTTCTGTAAGCTTGACTGCTTGCAACTCCTCTATTGAAATAAATGTTATGTTTATTATTGGGGGATAAAGACTCAGTTTTAACTGGAAGTAAGATTGGTTTACTGCTTCTATCTATGTTTTTAGGTTTTCCTTTTAATGGATAAAAGTAATAATTATAAGAAAATCCGGGTTTCGTAGTAAAATCATCCCATACAAAACTTTGTATCGGATGTTCGAATGTGCTTACTATGGTATTTTCATCAGGATTGGGTATTATTTCTTCGAATACTTTAAATCCTTTCATGAAATAACGTTCTTTTTCAGCAGGACTTTCTCTTTCAATTGCAAATCCAAGAAGATTTATTGTGTCGGCTTTCTCGAAATCAATAGCGAAAGATACAGAATGGATGCCACTGACTGCATAAACGGTATATCCTTCAACAGTTTTAGATTTGAATCGCATGTCGTACCCTCCAATATGTATATATATTTATGCGGCTACGATGCTATACGGGCGGATCAAAATTGATAATAGGCCCGACTTTTTTGTAGTTAGAAAAGAAATATCAATTATTAAAATATTATCTGATGAATACTCAAGGCATTCATCAGATAATTTCTAAATAAAGAACGTTTTGAATGTGTTAGGCGTTTAATAGGACCAAAACATCCAAATGTCAATTAAATTATTTATTCATTTAGCCATTGTCTCATTTTCGACTAATTTCTCTACAATTGTTCTTTCAACTCGTTTTATCCTTCCATCATGAATAATGAGCCGAATATCAACCTCGGAATAAGGAAGAAGTGTTGCTTTCTCTCTCAACCAAGTTATTGTCTCAATCATAAGATCCCTGCGTGGTCCCCTGTTGAAAATAGGTTTGGCAAATGGCTTTTCATCTTCCTTCTCTATTTCTTTTTCTTTGCGAATCTCAATATTAAAATGCTTCTCAATCTGTTGCTTGTCGAAACGAATAGACCGGCCAATTCTTATAAATGGAATTTTTTCCATCATGACATCATGACGAAGTTTGTGTTCAGAAACCTGTAGATAACGGGCTAAATCTGAATACTTCCATAGGGTGTTTGGATTTGTAGTTGGTACTTGCATTGAAATGCCTCCATTAAATTATTTAATGGAGGATAAAATAATGCCATTATGGTAAGTTGGTAGCAGTTTATAGGGGTTTTTTATTTTGCGACTAAAATGATTATTAAATATTCATTTCAGTTTTGATTTTGTTATTCAAGATTTTCAAGGCAAATGTATAGAATTCATTTATTCTTTTTAACTGTTTATCTGGATTTATTTCTGCTCCAATGACCGAGTATAAGGGCGATTCAATAATCCACTGGTGGGGATATTTAGAAAAATATACATTTCTTTTTAATTCTTCAAAATTGTTATCTTTAAAAGATTCTTTTGTATTCCAAAATTCAACAAATAAATAAATATCGTTTTTATAATCAAGTTGATAATCGCTACCCCATATTTTTTCATCATATAAAAATATTCCAATGGAAGGGATTATTTTATTTCTCTTAAGCTTTTTTGCTTTATCCTTCGGATAAAAATTAAAGTATATATCGCAATATTGATATTGTTCTTTAATTGGGACGACTTCATAATGATGTTTTTTCAAGTGGTCTTGTGTTTCTGTAAGGATATTCCGGAATCTCATGAACATTTCATAAAAGTTTTCCCAGGTGGAGTATTTTACTTTATTATTGATACCGACAAAACTACCCATGCCTTTACTCTCCATAAATGATATAAATTGAGAAACTAAATTATTTTTGGGGCTTTTATTATGTGAGATATATTTGCTTAGTATTCTATGGATGGTTGACCAATAGAATAAACCAAGATAAAGATCTGTATTGCGTGTAACTTCGGGATCAATGTCATATTTTGAAATAACAGCTACATGCCCCTTTTGCAGATTAACATATTTTTGAATTTGATTTTCCGATGATTCTTCGGCCTCAACTTTAATTTCAATGAGAAGTTTCTGGTGATTTTTACCAGTGATTTCTAAGTCAATTATTGAATTTCCATATACTTTTTGTGTCTCGAATTTATATGGTGGGAGGACTTTATTGTTGGAAATGTAGGAAACTATTTCTTTCGCGACAGCAGGGCTATGTTCTAATATGATTTTAAAACTTTGTGTGAAGAAGTTTTCTTCGGGGGTTATTGCTGCTCGTGGGCGATATTTATTTAATTCGATGAAAATATTCATTCACAATCACCTATATGTTATAAGTGATGACTGATATGTTTACTTTTGTCAAATTGATTTCAAGGATGCATAAGTGACGTAATTCTATTTTATCGGAAGCTGGGTTCAGCCCTTTTTATTAACTTCCTTTATGGTCCTAAATATGGTTGTGTGATGCTCCCCCACATATTTTATCCTGATTTTATATTCATGATGCCTGTGCAGGTACCGTTCCAGACTTGAATCGGTATATATTTTTAACGTGTTCCCTAAAAAGTTTTCCTCGCAAAGCTCGCATGATATTACCCATTGATCTCGAACCGGCTCTTTCATGTATACGCGAACAACCAACTCATCTTTGATTTTTAGTAATTTATAATCGACTTCACCATTGTCAAATTTCCTTCTCCCAATCTTAATCCCCACAATAGCGATGGTTTCATTCGCAACTGTTTGCTTTTTACCCGCGATAGCCAATTTATTGGCGGCTTTATTGAATTTTCGTCTACCATATTGAATTCTTATCGCGCAATGAAAGGTATCAGATATTTTTTTTCTTGTTTTATTAATCTTATCTAATAAATCACTGTTCTTGATGGCCTTGCCCTCATGATTGTGCCATTTATTACTTCTCCACTCTCTGATCTTGAAACGGCTGGTTTTTTCTTCATCATTCAATCCATATCGATCAGTCTTGAAAATAATTGTTTGTATGTTTTTGGGTATATCAGGGTTCTCCTCAAAGATTGAAATCAATTTGTGCATGCCTTGGATGATTGCCTCCAATTCCAATCGTTCTATATTGGCTCCCTCATATTTACCTATGGATTCCTGAATACTGGGCAAGCCAAGGGATTCCGGGAATATTATTTCGAATCCAACGCCTCCGGTATTTTTCGAATCATAATCCATTGCGCCATCACAATAGACATATAATGCATAAGGATTTCTGGTTTCACCTGTCATAATTAGGCATTTATCAAATGTATAAGATATTTATGGATTTAAGAATATAAGCAATATCTAAAATACACAAATTTCTGTTTTTTTATAATTTATTATAACTTGGATAGAATTCTTAATTATAAAGTACTTGCTATTATAAAAATTAATATGAAAAATTGCTGCTATTATTTATTAAATGAATTGTTTTTGATTCATATATACAAGAATAATTACAATATATACCAAATTGCAATGGATAATCTTTCGCCAAGAGAAAGAAGCGCACAAATGGCTAAAGTGCGCTCGAAAAATACAAAACCCGAAATGACTGTAAGAAAACTTATTTATAGCCTTGGGTATAGATATAGATTACATCGAAAAGAATTACCTGGAAAACCAGACATTGTTTTTGTTTCTCGGAAAAAGGTTATTTTTGTAAATGGTTGCTTTTGGCATGGGCATCATTGTTCTCTTGGAAGAATACCTAAATCAAGAGTGGATTTTTGGGTAAATAAAATTAATGGCAATAATAAAAGAGACAAGACTAATATTAGAAAATTAAAAAGACTTGGATGGAAGGTTTTGGTTTTATGGGAATGCCAACTAAAAAGTAATGAAAAGATGATATTAAAAATTAGGAAATTTCTTGATTAGTAAATATGGATCAAAAAGTTAAAAAAGTTCATACAGTAGTTTCTTTCTTTTCTGGATGTGGTGGCCTTGATCTTGGGTTTCTTGGTGGATTCAAGTATAAGGGAAAGTATCTCAAGCCGCTACCATTTAAAATAGTTGCAGCCTATGATAATGATGAGAAGTGCATTGCCACATATAATGAAAATATTGGGCATCATGCGACAATATCGGATATGGCTGTTATGCATCCTCAGTCAATTCCAAAGGCTGAAATCCTTATCGGTGGATTCCCTTGTCAAGATTTCTCGGTCACGTCCTATTCAGTGTGTAAACCTGCCAGATGAGGTAATCAACTTTTCTTCCAGTGGCTCCTCTTCGACCACCGTTCGTTTTGCTCTCTCACGATGCCCATGAGAATACCATAA
>Ga0209506_1001133_pt1 | contig 29548 bp, 17 predicted proteins | sample AD_JPNHG2_MetaG_FD_184409 | JGI IMG/M metagenome (GOLD analysis project Ga0209506, IMG submission 184409) | Active sludge microbial communities of municipal wastewater-treating anaerobic digesters from Japan - AD_JPNHG2_MetaG (SPAdes) (version 2) | ecosystem: Engineered > Bioreactor > Anaerobic...
GGCATTCCCGGCGTCGAGCAGATTCGCTCGGTGTCCTTTTATGGCGTCTCGCAGGTAACAGTGATCTTCCACGACAATGTGGACATCTACCGCGCCCGCCAGCTTGTCAGCGAACGACTGGCCGAAGCCAAGGAAAGTCTGCCGGAGAATGTAGGTACGCCGTTCCTCGGCCCGATCTGGACCGGTCTGGGCGAAATCTACTTCTGGAGCGTCGATGCCGTCGGCCCCAAGCCGGACGGCACTCCTTACACAGACATGGACCTGCGCACCATTCAAGACTGGATCATCAAACCGCAACTGCGCTCTGTGCCCGGCCTCACCGAGATCAACAGCATCGGCGGTTATGAGAAGCAATATCACGTCACCCCCGACCCGATGAAGCTCATCGCCTATCACCTCACATTTCGCGACGTGCTGGAAGCCCTGGCGGCCAACAACGCCAATGTCGGCGGCGGATATATCGAACATGCGGGCGAGCAATATACCATCCGCGCGACCGGCCTCATCCAGAGCATCGAGGATATCTCTAACATAAAGCTCGGCACGCATGACGGCGTGCCCATCTACGTCAAGGACGTCGCCCAGGTCGCACTGGGCAAAGAGCTGCGCACCGGCACCGGAACGGCGAACGGCCGCGAAGCGGTGGTCGGCACAGCCATCCTGCTCTACGGCGAGAACAGCCGCACGGTTGCGCACCGCGTCGGGCAGAAGCTGAAAGAGATCAACAAAACACTGCCCGAGAACGTGGTGACTACCACTCTTTATGACCGCAGCTACCTGGTCGACGCCACGCTGCGAACCGTCCGCGAGAATTTGACGCTCGGGGCAATGCTGGTTATCGCCGTGCTTTTCCTGCTGCTGGGCAACGTCCGCGCCGCGATCATCGTCGCCCTGACAATCCCGCTCGCCATGCTCTTCGCGATCAGCGGCATGGTGCAAAGCAAAATCAGCGCTAACCTGATGAGCCTGGGCGCGATCGACTTCGGCATCATCGTCGACGGCACCATCGTCATGGTCGAGAACATCATGCGCCGCTTGGGGTTGCGGCAGCACGAACTTGGCCGCCGCCTCACCCGCGAAGAACGCCATCAACTGGTGCAGCAGGCCGCCGCCGAGGTCCGCCGGCCCACGCTATTCGGCGAGCTCATCATCATGATTGTCTACCTGCCGATCATCACCCTGACCGGCGTCGAAGGCAAAATGTTCCGCCCCATGGCACTGGTCGTCCTGCTGGCCCTCGCCGGTGCAACGCTGTTGACCTTTACCGTCGTGCCGGCGCTGTGCGCCCTGCTGCTTGGCGGCAAGGTGAGTGAAAAAGAAGTCTTCCTGGTCCGCTGGGCCAAGGCCATCTATCGCCCCATCGTGGAATGGGCTATTCGCCTGCGCTGGGGCGTATCGGTCGCCGCGGTCGCCGTGGTGACGGCCACGCTCGCCTTGGCTACGCACGTCGGCAGCGAGTTCATACCCCAGCTCAGCGAAGGGGCCTTGGCGCTGCAACCGACCCGCATGCCCAGCATCGCGCTGACCACCAGCGCCCAGATGCAGGAAAGAGTCGAGTCCGAACTGCTGAAAGAATTCCCAGACGAGATCGCTGCCATCTTCTCACGCACCGGCACTTCCGAAATCGTCACCGACGTCTGCGGCCCGGAAATCTCAGACACCTACATGCTCCTCAAGCCGCGCCACCAGTGGAAGAAAGCAAAAACGCAAGAAGAACTGGCCGAAGCCATGGAAGCCGTAGTCCACGACCTACCCGGCCAGAATTACGAGTTCAGCCAACCCATTGAGCTGCGCATGAACGAACTCATCGCCGGCGTCCGCAGCGACCTGGCCGTCAAAGTCTACGGCGACGACCTGGACACACTCATGCAGTACGCCGCCCAAATCGCAGAAGAACTGCGCCAGGTGCCCGGCGCGGCGGACATCAAAATCGAGCAACTGGCCGGCATGCCCATGATCACCATTGATATCGACCGCGCGGCCGTTGCCCGCTACGGCTTGAACGTTCAAGACGTCCAGGAAGTAGTGGAGATCGCGCTGGGCGGCGTCGCCGCGGGGCAGGTGCTTGAAGGTGATCGGCGCTTCGAACTTGTGGTGCGCATGCCTGAAGAGCTGCGCGGCGACATCGGTGGCATCGGTAAGCTGCCGATCCCCCTGCCGCGGCGCGAGCCGGAGAGCTACGCCGCTCTGACCAGCCACAATCTTCAGAGCCTGCGCGGCTCGCGCGCCGACGTCGCGCAGCCGATCGCGCCGGCCTACATTCCGCTTTCCAGCCTGGCCAAAATCGACATTACCGAAGGCGCCCGCCAGATTCGCCGCGAAGACGGCAAGCGCCGTGCGGTCGTACAGTGCAACGTGCGCGGCCGCGACCTGGGCGGATTCGTCGCCGAGGCCCAGCAGCGCATCGAAGCTACGCTTGGCAAGTTGCCGGAGGGCTACTGGCTCGGGTGGGGCGGCCAATACGAGAACCTGGTCGCGGCGCGCCAGCGGTTACTGATTGTGGTCCCGCTGGCCCTGGGCCTGATCTTCATCCTGCTCTTTGCGGCCTTCAATTCTCTGCGACAGGCCTTGCTTGTGTTTACCGGCGTCCCGCTGGCCCTCACCGGCGGCGTGCTCGCCCTGTGGTTGCGCGGCATCCCCTTCTCTATCTCGGCGGCCGTGGGCTTCATCGCCCTCTCCGGCGTGGCAGTGCTCAACGGCCTGGTGATGGTAGGCTTCATTAACCAACTGCGCCGGCGCGGGCTCGGTCTGCATGAAGCGATCGTCCAGGGCAGCCTGACGCGTCTGCGCCCGGTGCTGATGACCGCGCTGGTCGCCTCGCTGGGTTTCGTCCCCATGGCCCTGGCCACCGGCACCGGCGCCGAAGTGCAGCGCCCACTGGCGACGGTAGTGATCGGCGGCATCATCAGCAGCACGCTGCTGACGCTCGTAGTCCTGCCCGCCATCTACGGGCTTTTTGCGCACCACGATTCTCGGCATGGTGTATCAGAGGTGACCGTATGAAGCTCGTGGGACGGGCAGCTATTCCCAAACGCCCGGAATCTCCGTACCGCACGCCGGACAGCGTCCCGCGCGCAGGCGATTCTGGCGTATAGAAAAACCCTGCCGCTCGATCAGCACCTGCCCGCACGCAGGACATTTGGTGTTCTCGCGGTCCCCAACCTGACCCGGCAAGTTCCCGGCGTAAATAAATTGCAGCCCGGCCTGCCGCCCAATGTCATAGGCCCGCTCCAGCATCTCGCTGGTGGTGCGCGGCGGCTGCGTCATCTTGTAGTCCGGGTGAAACGCCGTTACGTGCCAGGGAATTTGCGGCGAGACGCCGGCGATGAAAGCCGTCATCTGCTTCAGCTCTTCATCCGAATCGTTCATGCCCGGAACCAACAGCGTGACCAACTCGACCCAAAACCCCATCTGCCGCGCCAGCCGGATCGTGTTCAGGACGTTTTCCAGCACGCCGCCCAGCTTGCGGTAGGTTTCGTCGCGAAACGCCTTGAGGTCGATCTTGTACAGCTCAACATGCGGGCGCAGGTATTCCAATACTTCGGGCGTGGCGTTGCCGTTGGAAACGAACGAGCCCACTAGCCCATGCGGCCGGCCCAGCTTGAAAATCTCGACGGCCCATTCCGCGGTGATCAGCGGCTCGTTGTAGGTGCTGGTCAACACGCGGCAGCCGTGCTCAAGCGCCAGCTCGACGATCCGCTGCGGCTCGATCAGCACCGGGGACGAGATGGCTTCGTCGTCGCGCAGGGCCTGGCTGGTGACCCAGTTCTGACAGAAGCTGCAGTGGAAGTCGCAGCCCAGCATGCCGAATGACATGGCCGTCGCGCCGGGATAGGCGTGGTAAAAGGGCTTCTTCTCGATCGGGTCGACTCCCAGCCCCGCGACATAGCCATATGGCACGCGGAGAGTGCCGCCCTCGTTCCAGCGCACGCGGCACACGCCCGGGCGGCCGGGCAATACGCGGCAGCGATGGGCGCAGGCCAGGCAGCGCAGCGCGCCCTCGGGTTCCGGGCGCACGAGTTCCGCGGCGGCCGGGGCGGTGTGCTGGTGCAGGAGTTCGGTCAGTTTGACGGTGGCAGACATCGAATTCTCTAGATTCTCTTCAATCAAACGCGGCATGCCCGCGCTTTAGCGCTTGGGCATGGCACCCACGCCGGGCATGGCACCCCGCGCTTGGACATGGCGCCCAGCGCTTCGGCATCGCACCCGACGCCCCGCCCTACTGAACTGATGACTGCCGCTAGAGCGGCCGAACCGGCGGGCGCCCAACGCTGTGGTACTCAAAATGATAGCGCGCCACCGTGGCCGGCTCATACAAATTGCGGCCGTCGAAGATCAGGGGCTGCTTCATCTCGCGCCGCATGCGTTCGAAATCCGGGCTGCGAAACTCGTTCCATTCGGTGCAGATCAGCAGGGCGTCGGCGCCGCGCAACGCCAGGTAGGCATCGCTGTCGTATGCCACCTGGTCGCGGAAGACTTCGCGCGCCGGTCCCTCGGCGCGTGGGTCATAGGCCACGATGTTCACGCCCTGTTCGAGCAGCGCCGAAATAATCGCGATGGCCGGCGCCTCGCGGATGTCATCGGTCTTCGGCTTGAAAGCCAAGCCCCACACTGCGATACGCCGCCCACGCAAGTCGGGCCCCAGACGGCTGGTGATCCGTCGCACCATGGCCGTCCGCTGGTACAGGTTGCGCTCGTGCACCGCTTCGAGCAGGCTGCAGTGGACATTGCCCGACCGTGCGGTGCTGGCCAAGGCCTGGACGTCCTTCGGGAAACAGCTTCCGCCATAACCGATGCCGGGATACATGAAGTGGTACCCGATCCGCTCGTCGGAGCCGATCCCAAGGCGCACCTCGTCGACATCCACGCCGTAGCGCTCGCAGATGTCGGCAATCTCGTTGATGAAGCTGATACGCGTGGCCAGGTAGGCATTGGCCGCGTACTTGGTCAGCTCGCTGGCGGCGCGGCTCATTCGCAGGATGGGCTTGTTGTTGCGCACGAAGGGACGGTACAGCTCGGCAACCGTATCTCCCGCCGCCTCATCTTCAGCGCCGATCACAACCCGGTCCGGACGCAGGAAGTCGTTGACCGCATTGCCTTCCTTCAGGAACTCGGGGTTGCTGACAACATGGCAGGTGTGCGGGCACAGTCCGCGAATCAATGCCTCAATGCGCGCCCCGGTGCCCACCGGCACGGTGCTCTTAATCACCACGATCGTAGGTGAGTCGATCGTGCGACCGATCTGCGCCGCCACGAACTCCACCACCGACAGGTCGGCCGACCCGTCCGGCCGCGGCGGCGTGCCCACCGCGATGAAAACGACCCGCGCCCCGCGCACCCCCTCCGCGAGATCGGTCGAGAACCGCAGACGGCCGGCCCGCAGATTTTCGCCCAGCAGTTCTTCGAGCCCGGGCTCGAAAATCGGGCACCGCCCGGCAGACAACTCGGCAATCTTGCTCTCATCGTTATCGATTGCCATCACGTGATTGCCGCTATCGGCCAGGCACGCACTCGTAACCAACCCCACATAACCACTGCCGATGACGCCGATTCGCATACAGTTCCCTCTACGGCTGCCCGCCCGCTCGCTTGTGAGCGCGCTCGTACCGCCGAAACCTCGCCAGTATAATGGATCGAAACGCTTGGTGCGCGGGGCACCAATGACTTTATTCCGCCCCCGCGCTCCTGGAGGCTGCTAAATGCGAGTTTTGGTCACAGGCTGCGCCGGCTTTATCGGATGCCATCTGTCCGAACGGCTTCTGCGGGAGAAACACGAGGTTGTCGGGCTCGACAATCTCGCCAGCGGCAGCCGCCCTAACGTTGACTGGCTGGCGGCCTTTCCGACATTTCAATTCGTCGAGCACAACCTGTCGCAACCGCTGCCACCGCTCGGGCGTTTCGACCTGATCTGCAACCTCGCGTGTCCGGCTTCCCCGGTCGATTTCGATCGCATTCCGCTGGAAATTCTGGCGGTCTGCTCGGCCGGGATGCGAAACGTGCTCGAACTGGCCTGCGCCTGCAACGCGCCGCTGCTGCACACAAGCACCAGCGAGGTCTACGGTGACCCCAAAGAGCACCCGCAGCGCGAAACCTACTGGGGGCACGTGAACCCGATCGGCAAGCGCTCCTGTTACGACGAAGGCAAACGCTTCGCGGAAGCGCTGGCCGTCGCCTATCGCGATTCCCGCGCGGCGCGCCCCCGCATCGCACGCATTTTCAATACTTACGGGCCACGCATGCGCCCCGACGACGGCCGCATGCTGCCGAACTTCATCCTCCAGGCCCTGGCCGGCAAGCCGCTCACCGTGCATGGCGACGGCAGCCAGACCCGTAGTTTCTGCTACGTCTCAGATATGGTCGATGGCCTGCTGCGCTTGGCGCTGAGCGACGTTTCCGAACCGGTCAATCTCGGAAACCCGGTCGAAATCACCGTTCTTCAGGCGGCCGAGGAGGTGATTCGCCTGACCAATAGTTCCAGCCGCATCACCTTCGTGCCGCGCCCCCCGGATGATCCTTGTATTCGCTGCCCGGACATCACCCGCGCCCAGCAGCGCCTGGGCTGGTCACCACAGGTCGACCGTCAGGACGGGTTCAGCCGCACGATCGAATGGTTCCGCACAGGGCGCTAACAATATAAGACCGCGCTTTCGGAACCGTCCCAAATACTTAAGCATGCCGGCTCGCGCCTGCGTGCCCGCTGAGGCGTGCGAAGCAGCGTTTCCCCCTGCTCGATAAACGCAGTATGAACGGCACCGGCCAGGGATCGCCCTTGCTTCCGTTGAGGCTGCGCACGGCACTCGCTGGCGGTCGCGCGTCCGGCGGCAGCACTTATCGGACGCGCCGGCCAAGCCGCCCGTGCCTGCTGCTGTCTCTGGCCATCATCCTGTCCGGTGCAGTAATCACAACGCTGGTTCACAGCGTGGACAGAAAAAACGCCGAGCGTGAACCGGTCACTCACCCGCCGGCGCCGCGGGCCGAAACCAGCGCACTATTGTGGTGGGGCGCGGCCATCGCCCTGGCCAGCGGCGCGGCCCTGTTGCTGCTCAGACTCCGCACCCGCCAAATACGGATCACCCGCGATGTCCGCCCTCAATCAGCGGCGCCCCAGGAGCGCGTTCATCAACTGCTGGAGCTCCTGCTGGAGCGGCACGCCGCCGCCAGTGACAGCGACAACTGGAGCGCACTGCTCTGTGCAGTCGAGCAGTTGCAGCGCGAACTCGAGGCGCACTGTGGCAGCAACCCGAGCGGCGTGGCCTTAGAAGCGCGCGCGGCACGCACCGGAGCGCAACACATTCTGGACGCTTTGCCAGTCGGCATACTGCAGTTAGACGCAAGCGGCGAGCTGCGCTATGCAAATGCGGCCGCCCGTCATCTGCTCCAGCTTCGCGGCGGCGCGGCCGGGGCGCGCTTGGAGCACTGCCTGGCCCAGCCGGCCCTGGCTGAGACCATCCTCAACCTGCGGCACCACGTGGGCGGCGTGGGCGTGGATTGCCGCTTCAGCACGCCGGACGGGCCGGTCGTGGCGCGCCTGTCCGCCATCGCACCCGCACCCGGTCGCGATGAGTTGGTGATCGTCGCGCAGGACATTTCGGAGCTCAAGCAGGTGGAGCGCACGCGCGACGAGTTCCTGGCGCATCTGACGCATGAGCTGCGGACGCCGTTGACGAATATCCAAGCCTACGCCGAAACACTTAAGGACGACTTCTTCGATGACGAAAAGACGCGCCGCGAATGTTACGACGTCATCATGGGCGAGGCGCGCCGCCTGGCCAAGTTGATCGAGGATGTACTGAGCGTCTCGCAGATCGACGCGGGCGCGGCCCGCCTCACCCGCGGACCGGTGCGCGTTGACGATCTGCTGCGTGCCGCCGCCCGTGAGGTGCAAGCCGCCGCAGACGCAAAGGGCATCGAACTGGTATTGGAGATTCCGCCGCGCGTGCCCACGCTGCAGGGAGATCGCGTGCGGCTGCAGCAGGTGTGGGCCAACATGCTGAGTAACGCGCTCAAATTCACGCCCTCCGGCGGGGCGATCAGAGCCGGCATCGAACCCCGGGGGCACGTCATGCGACTGAGCGTGGCGGACACCGGCATCGGCATCGCTCCGCGGTGGCACAAGCTGATATTCGAGAAGTTCTTCCGCGTGCAGGAACCGGCGGTGCAAGCCACTGAGGGGACCGGGCTGGGGCTGACGCTGGTACGAGACATCGTGCGGCTTCACGGCGGGTCGGTACAAGTGGACAGCACGCCCGGCCGCGGCGCCCGGTTCACGGTTGAGCTGCCGCTGGCCGCTTGGACGGCGGAAAGGCCCGTGAGCGAACACTCAGCCGGGGGCGATGCGATATGAGCGGCTCTGAGCAGGCATTGGGCGAACCGTTGGAAACCAGCCTGGGCGAACCCGGCGAGTGGCTGGAGAAACTGGAACTGCTGCGCCAGGAGAACGAAGCTCTGGGGCGCGAGCTGCTGCGCTGCTACGAACAGCTCAATTTCGTCTTCGAAATTACTGAGAAAATCGCCAAGCTCCAGGACCCCGAAACCATTCTGCGCCTGCTGCTGCAGCGCTTCGGCAAGACCATTGGGGCCGGGGCGCTGTTCCTCGATCAAGGCGGCCGCTGCCTGGCGATTCCGCCGGGCGACCGGTATGCCTGGAGCATAAACATAGACGCCGAGGTTGTTCAGAGCTGCCTGAGCGGCCAAATCGAGCAGGCCCGCCGTGGCGGACACGCCGTGGTTCCGGCAGACGCCGTGGAGCTGCAAGACGTACTCGACGGCGCGCATGTACTGCTGGTCCCACTTCACCAGGAGCCGGCACGTTCCGCGGTCGTAATTGTTTTGCGTGCCAGCGACGAGCCCGCCTTTGATTCCGGCGACATGCTGGCCTCCGAATCGGTCTTGGGCTACGGCGGGCAGGTGCTGGCGAACGTGCTGATGGTGCGGCGCTTGCAGCAAACCGCTATCGAGACGGTGCGCGCCCTGGCCAATGCCATCGACGCAAAAGACAACTACACCTGCGGCCATTCGGAGCGGGTTGGCTGGTTGGCGCGGCAAGTCGGGATTGAACTGGATTTACCGGCCGCCGAACTGGAGTTCCTGGAGTGGGCCGGCATCCTGCACGACGTGGGCAAGATTGGCATTCCCGAGGCGATCCTCAACAAACCCGGGCGGCTGACGCAAGAGGAGTTCGAGCAGATTCGCCGCCATCCGCACATGAGCTACGAAGTGCTGCGCCCGGTGGGCCGGCTTGGGCCGGTGCTCTCGGCCGTCCTCTATCACCATGAGAATTGGGACGGGACGGGGTATCCGCATCGCTTGAGCGGCGAGCAGATTCCGCTCTCGGCGCGGGTAATTCGCGCGGTGGACACATTCGACGCGCTGACTTCCACGCGCGCTTACCGGCGCGGCTTCCCCATTGCGAAGGCCCTGGAAATCCTCGCGAAAGAGTCGGGCCGCGGCACCGACCCGCAGATCACGCCGGTCTTCATTCGGCTGATGCAGCGCCTCGAGCGTGAACGCCCGCCGGACTTCATGTCTTACTTCGCTCACATTCTCGCGCGACCGTCGGCCGCGCCCGCGGAAGCCACGGCAGCTTCACCGCCGGCCTGCGCTGGAGGGGCGCCGTGAGCTCTGTGAGCAGAAGAACGGACATTCCGCGGCGCGTGTGTGCCGCGGCAGGCGCAGTCGGAACCTGGCTGTTGTTGGCCTGGTCGCTGGATACATTCGAAGGTCAGGTCAGCGCCGCGTTCGTTTTCCTGTTCGTGATCGGGCTGTGCACCGCCGTTGTGGTACTGGTGCGCGGCCTTGGCTGGCTCTGGGGCACGGGCGCGGGCCTAATGGTCGGACTGGTAGTCTCTGCGAGTTTGGCCGGCCAGGTTTCGGCCACCGGTTCAAGCCTGGCAGCCTTTGTTGGCTTATCCTCGTTGATTCTTTGCCTGCTGGGGGGGGTGGCCGGCGCAGCCGGTAAACAACAGCGCTGCCAAAGCAATCCGCGCGGCGCCATCTCCGCCAGCGCGAGCCATGCAGCCGCGGCGGTGCCGCCAGGCGGTACGGCGCAGCGCCGGCGATTCATGTACGCGTCCGCCAACATGGCCAACGACTTCTGCGCCTGGGTCGACTCCCCCGCCGGCCGGCAGTGCTGCATGGAGTCGCAAGACTGGTCCGCTTTCGATCAGTTCGTGCGGACCACCCTGCGCCAGCACCTGCACGCGGGCGGTGTGCGCCTATATGAACTGACGGCCGGCGGCGCCTGGCTGGAGCCGCTGGTGCGTCCCGCAGCCGGTCCGCCCCCGCGACTGGCGGCCGGTGAGGGGGCCGTCGCCCGCGCGATCAGCTCCGGGCAGGCCGTCGTCGTCGACGAAATGCATGTGTCGCCGCAGGACAGAGACTCTAACGCTTGCCAGCCGACCTCCGCTTCGCCTGGCGCCCTGCCGCTCCAGCCTGGTTCTGAGCAGCGCACGCCGCGCTGGCTGCTGCCCTTACGGACCGGCACGCGGACTGAAGTCCTGGTCACCGTGGCCGGCCTGGATCTGCCGCACGCACACGAAGAGCACTTGGCCAACGCAGTGCGCGTCCAGCTTCAGCTCTTCTGGCGCCAAATTTCGGCTGCGCGCTTGCTTTCGCGCTACCTGCGAATTGACCGGCAGACGGGGATGCTCGAGCGCGTCGAGCTGCTGAATTTTCTGGACGAACTGGTGGGCGCGTGCAACCGCAAGGGCGAACCGGTCATGGTGCTTGCACTTGCGTTGGAAGGAATGCGCAAGCTGGACGACGCGGGTTTTTGGCGGCAGCGTGACTCCCTCATACAGGACTTGGGGCGGGCGCTGCGCGCCAAAATTCGCGCCGACGACGTCCTCGGGCGGTTCAGCGACGACCGCTTCGTTGTCGTGCTGCGCGGACTCGAGCCTGCCCTGGCCACGCGGGTTGCTGAAAAGCTGCTAGACACCGTCCGTGCTCAGGCCATCCAGGCCGCGTGTCAGCTAAATCACCAGGGCCGTGCCGAGCCCTGGCAGTTGAAAGTTCGCGCCGGCCTGGCCGGAATAGGACCGCACTGCGCGCCCTGCTCGCGCCCCTTCGCCACCTTCGACCCCCAGGCGGGCGCGCCGCCCACGCCTGAGGCGGTACACACCGGTCAAAGCGTGCTGCAGCGCGCCCTCGGCCTGATTGAGTACGCCCGCCGGGAGCGCGTCGAACTGGTTACCGATCTGATGGCCGGCGTGCCGGATTCGCTGGCGCGAAACCCTAGAGGTTACCCGCCTCAGACACAGAGCCCCGCCACGGTCGTGAACGGCACCGGCCAGAGCCCCGCAAGCGACGCAAACCAGCCTATGACGATGGAGTGTTCCGATGACACGGCCTGCGCTGACCCTCATTGAAGCCATAATCGTGATCATGATCATTGGCTTGCTGGCGGTTCTGGCAGTGCCGCGTTTCAGCCAGGCCGAGCCGGGACCGCAGACGCTCAATCCTCGTCCCGCACTGGTGACGTTGCGCAACGCCATTGAAATGTACTATTACGACCACGGAGTTTATCCCGGGCAGCACTCGGACGGCATTCACCCACCCGGCAGTGCCGAAGCGTTCGTGGCGCAGCTCACCTCCTTCAGCGACGCCGAGGGCCGCGTGTCGCCCGAGAAGAGCAATCAAGCGTGCTTCGGGCCCTATCTGCGAGACGGCATACCGGCCTGCCCCGTGCTGCCGCGGTTAGGAAAGTCGGGCGTAGTCATGACCACCGATCCGCCGGCCTTTCAGGAATGGGCCGCCGACGCGGGCTGGGTATACAATTGCCAGTCGGGCGCCATTGCCGTCAATTCAAACGCCCGGGACGCGAACAACGTCTGTTACGACCGCTACTGAAGATTCAGGACGGGACATGGCAGAACCTGAACGACTTCGGGATCGTGGTGGATGGTTTTTCATTCACCGACGGAAGCCGCAAATGCGCCGCGCGAATGCCGGTCCGCACCGCCTCCCTCCGCTTACAATAAGTTTGTGAACGCTGAAAACGACAAGGACGCTCTGCGCTTGCCCTGTGATGCTTCGGCCGTGGCCTGCGATGCGAACGAAGCCCTGCGCGTGGCCTGCGATGCGATGTGCGGCGGCCTGGCACGTTGGCTGCGCGTGCTGGGCGTCAACACCGCCTACGTCCGCGATATCGAGGACTCAGCCCTCGTGCGGCAGGCCTTGGCCGAGCGGCGCGTCGTCCTATCTTCCGACCGCAAGCTCTTCGAACGCCGCGTGTTCACTACCGGCGAGCTGCCCGGGCTGTTCATCCCGGTCGGTCTGCGCCTGGCGGACCAGGTGCGGTTCGTGGCCGGGCGGCTGAAGCTACCGGTCGGATTTCCGCGCTGCACCGTCTGCAACGGCGAACTGGAGCCGGTGGACCGGGCGGCGGTGGCCGACGTCGTGCCGGCCCGCAGCCTGATCTGGGTGCGTGAGTTTTACCGCTGCCGGGAGTGCCGACAGGTCTACTGGGAGGGCACGCACTGGCGACGGATCGGGGCCCTGCGCGCGGAAATCGTGAATATGCGCGCTTCCGGGAGCGCTCCCGAAACAACTCCGCAGAAGTGAGAGCGGTTTTCAAACGGTTAGAGTTGACGCTGCCTACCCTTTTCCGTCAAAATGAGTTCGGCCCATTTGTAGCGGTGAACCATGGAGCTGAACACAATATATTGTGCGGATTCGTGCCAACTGCTCGAAAGCTGGGAACCCGGCTGCGTTGACTTGGTCTTCGCCGACCCGCCCTTCAACATAGGCTACGTCTACGACAAATACCACGACGACTTACCAAACGCCGAATACGTCGCCTGGACCAAACGCTGGATGGCCGCCTGCCAGCGCGTGCTCAAGCCGACCGGTTCATTCTTCATCGCCATCGGCGACGAGTTCGCCGCCGACGTGCGCATCGTCGGCCGGCAACTCGGCCTGCACCTGCGAAACTGGATCATCTGGCATTACACCTTCGGCCAGAACATGAAGGGCAAGTTCTGCCGGTCGCACACGCACATTTTCTATTTCACCGCCCACCCCACGCGGTTCACCTTTAACGATCACGCCCTGCGCTTCCCCAGCGCGCGGCACACGGAGTACCAGGACCTGCGCGCCAGCCCCAAGGGCCGCCTGCCCGACGACGTCTGGACCGAGTTCCCGCGCGTCTGTGGCACCTTTAAGGAGCGCGCCGGCTTCCACGGCTGCCAGATGCCCGAAGCCCTGCTCATGCGCATTGTGATGGCCGCCAGCAATCCGGGCGAAATCGTGCTCGACCCCTTCGTCGGCAGCGGCACTACGGCGGTCGCCGCCAAACGCCTCGGCCGCAAGTACATCGGCATCGATCTGTCAGAGGAATACGCGCGGCACACCGAGGAGCGCCTGGCGAACGTCCGTGACGAGAGTTCGGCGCCGGCGCAGCCGGGCAACTGGCCGAACCTGCACGCTCAAATGCTGGCCCAGATTTATGCAGAGACGAAAGTCTCGCTGGTCAATCTGCTGCCGAACAAGGTGGCCCTGAAAGTCATCACCCGTTCACTCAAGGCCCGTACCGGCGCCGCGTATACCGTTACTGAGGTCGCCCGCCAGCTCGAACACATGAGGGGCGCTCTGCCGAAGCTGCCCAACGACATGCCTTTCGTACCGCGCAATCACGTGACGGAGGAAGCCAAACGCTACCAGCGCCGCATCTTCCGCTGTAAACCGCGGAGCAAGAAGACCGACGCCTGGGCTGAGGATCAGCAAACGTTGCGTACCGTGATCTGACCGCGCCGCGGCTTGAAGCACGCTCGCCGCGCAACTTATACTGCGGCCAGCCGTTCTCGGTGAGCGAGACCGATGCGGCGACGGAGCCGCCATGCAGCCGCGCGATCGCAGCCGAATCACCTCCAAAAAGCCAGCCGTGTCACCGCCCGCCTCCCCTCGGCGTCCCTGGATGTATTGGCTACTCGGCGCGGCCGCCCTGGGCATACTTGCCGCGGGTGTGGAAGTTTTTTTCCACGTACAGCGCACCCAGGCTTCTGGTCCGGCCGGCCTGAACGTACTGCTGATCACCGTAGACACCACGCGTGCCGATTTCCTCGGCTGCTACGGGCGATCGAACGGCCGCACGCCGAACATGGACGGCCTGGCACGCGAAGGCGTTCTGTTTCAGCGCTGCATCAGCGCCTCGCCCATGACCGGCCCTTCGCACGCGAGCATCTTCACGGCCGCTTATCCCTTCGTGCACGGCGCGCGTCGCAACGGCACGCACCCGCTGGTTGATGCCAACGTTACTTTGACCGAAATCCTGAAGAAAGCGGGCTACCGCACGCAAGCCACGATCGCGAACTTCATCCTCAACCGCCAGTTCGGCTTTTCGCAAGGGTTCGACGTGTACCACGACGTCAGCGCCGCCGCGGCTGCCGACCCGCAAAGCAGCGAGCGAAAAGGCGATGAGATTTGCAACGACGCCCTGACTCTGCTGCGCACGCCGGGCCCGGAACCGTTCTTCCTGTGGGTGCACTTCTTCGACCCGCACGCCCCGTACGAAACCAAACGCCCCGCGCCCTACACCGTCGCTGAAGCCTACGAGGACGAGATCGCCTTCATGGACGAGCAGATCGGCCGCTTGTTGGGCGAGCTGCGCAGCCTGGGTATCGCGGACCGCACGCTGGTCGTGCTCGTCGGCGATCATGGTGAGGGTCTCGGTGAGCACGGCGAATCCCAACACGGCCACTTTCTGTACGAAACAACGCTGCGCGTGCCGCTGTTGATGCGCTCGCCCGGGAAGATTCCCGCCGGCCGATCAGTCCCCGAACTTGTGCGAACAATCGACATCGCACCCACCGTTTTGGCCTTGTTGAATTTGCCTCCGTTGGAGAACGTCCAGGGCGTCAGCCTGCTGCCGTTAGTGCAGAGCAACGGCACGAGTCCGGAGCTGCGCGCCTACAGCGAGACGCTCGAGCCGCACGCCCAGTTCGGCTTATCTCGCCTGCGGAGCCTGACGACGCCGGAATGGAAATACATTCTCGCCCCGCGCTGCGAGTTATATCGCCGGCAAACCGATCCGGCCGAGGCGCATTCGTTGACGCAACAGGAGCCCGCCGTGGCCGTGGCTCTGCGCCAGGAGTTGAAGGACGTCATCGCCCACTCGCCTCCAGCCGTCAGCGCCGGTGCTGCGCCCCATCAGTTGACTGAGGCGGAGCGGGCCCGGCTGGAATCGCTCGGCTACGCCGGAACGGGAGTTCGCGGGGAGGATCCTAATCAATCCGAACTCGACCGTTTCGAGCCGGAAGGCGGGAACCCCGCTGATTACGCAGCGCAAATGGAGTTGGCCGACGAGGCCCGCGACGCTCTTGGCACGGGTGACTTCGCCCGTGCCCAGCAATTGCTCGAAACGGCGCTCCAGGTTCTGCCGGACGCGCCGCACATACACGCCAATTTAGGCTTGGCCCTGTCGGCGCAGGGGCGGTCGCCGGAGGCATTGCAGCATTTCGAACGCGCTTTGGCCCTGGCGCCGGACGACAGCAACCTGCGCAGCACCTACGGCATGCTGCTGGTGCAACTAGGCCGCTTCCAGGAGGCGGTCGACCAGTTGCGGATCGTCCTCCGCCCCGACCGGAAAAAACCGATGGTCCTGCAGGCGATCGCGTTCGCACTCACGCAGTTAGGGGAATTCGACGAAGCCGAGCAGCACCTGCAGTGGGCCCTGGAGATCGACCCGCGCAGCCCGCGTGTCCTGCATATGCTGGGCGTGGTGCGCATCCGTCAAAACCGCCTGGCCGAAGCGGAGCCGTACCTATCCCGCGCTTTGGAGATTGACCCGAACTTCCGCCAATGCCAGGAGGACCTGCACCGCCTCAGAACGCTCCTGGAACCTCCGAATCCGTAACGGCGCCCTTCTTCCGCTTCATCATCACGCGCCGTCACACCCGCGCCGAGCGCGTTCGGCCCGCGGCTGGCAGCCTGGCCGCCCCGGTGGTATCATCATTGGTCGTGTCCGAGGTGGACGGTTGGGCCGGTGCAGTGCACCGGTCGGACAACGGGTCAGGGTCGGAAGGCAGCAGCCCATCCGGCTCGGTCCACGTGCATCGTAAACCTGGCCTAAAGCCTCGGGCACGTTTTTTCTTGCGCCGGCCGCACGCGCAAGGCACCCTGCCGACACTGCTTGAAGCGAACGGGGTAATAAACCCATACAGTCACGACTCAACCGCTCGCGCGTCTCGCCGGGCAGCTTGCACCCAGCGGTTACCGATAAACGCCGCGACAAGCGCTGCGCCCGCGATCAGCAGCCGGCCACGGTGCTGCGTCAGCCACACCTGTGGACTGAAATCCCGTGCCTCCGCGTCAAATTCGCCGTGCGCACCGTGATCTCCGGGCAGCGGCTCCCAGAGATTGTGCGGCCGGTTGGGATCGTCTGCCTCGCCGCGCTGCTGACTCGCGTAGCCGTTGCGGGCCAGGTAATGATCCAAAAGCCGCGGGGAAACCTTGTTGGCTACGATCGCCTTTACCGTGGGAATTCCGACGTACACCTCGCGCCGGTTCTGGCCGGCCGCCCAGACAATGACGCGCGCCGCCACTTCCGGCTGATAAATGGGCGGCACCGGCCTGGCCTTGCGCGGCATGCGGCTCTTGACCCAGCCGAACTGCGGCGTGTTGATGGCTGGAAGCTGAATCATCGTCAGCCGCACGCCGCTGTTGTCGTGCAGCAGCTCGCATTGCAGGGAGTCGCAAAAACCTTGAACGGCGTGCTTGGCCGCGCAATAGGCCGACTGCAATGGAATGCCGCGGTACGCCAGCGCCGACCCGACTTGCAGGATGATGCCGCGGTTACGCGGGCGCATATGCTTGAGCGCAGCCAGTGTGCCGTGTACGTAGCCCAGGTAGGTGACTTCGGTGACGCGCCGGTACTCTTCGGGCAGCATTTCGCTCACCGGAGAGAACACGGAGACCATCGCGTTATTGACCCAGCAGTCGATCGGGCCGAATTCCCTTTCTACCTGGTCAGCCGCGGCTTGGACCTGCTCGTAATTCGAGGTGTCCGTGGGCAACACTAGTGCCCGTCCGCCGAGCTGCTCGACGTCGCGCCGTGCCGCCTCCAGCCCATCGCGGCCGCGCGCCAGCAACCCGAGCCACGCACCTTGCATTGCAAACTCGCGCACGGTCGCCCGCCCCACGCCTGCCGAGGCCCCCGTTACCACCACAATCTTTCTGCGGTCACCGTTCATAACAGCTCCCACCGGCCGGCCAGCCGCGGGCAAGACTAGTTGGATGCGCCTGCTCTAGGTTAGCGCGTTATCCACCCAAGCGAGGGAGAGCAAGGCCGGGCGAGCTTCTTGGCGACCGGCGACTCGGCGTGTCCGGCACCTCGAACGCATTCGTCGACGCAGCTCGGAATTGGGTGTTTGTCAGCATGTCCAGAAGGAGGTGTCTCGACACGTGCGAACACCGATATCTTGGCTACAGTTATGAGACCAAAAAGGGAACCCCAACCGCCCGGGCCGACGCACCTTAACTCCTTCCCTCAACTGAACTTATCGCAAATCCGAAGTGTACACTCGGACTTGAGCGACAAAAAGCGTTACCATCGCCGGGCAAGACGATTATAATGCGTTCGATAGAACTTGGTTGCGCTGCGCTCGCGAGCGCAGGCGCTTTATTTGGCCTTCGGCTACCTATGCGAGCCCAGGAGTTGGTTAGTGCGCGGGGTCGCATGCTCGAAAAGCCGATAGTGTCGAAATGCCCACCGCCGAAGGAGGCTCTTCCGTGTTGTCGATTGTAGGCATGCTCTCGAGTCGGCGCCAATCTCGCGTCGCGTATTGCCCGCTTCTTCGTCTGTTAGCGCTGCCGATCGTGGCGAGCTTGGCGGCTCAGATGCCACAAGCGTTTGCCGGAGCCGTCCGCGTGGACGCGGCCGGGCCGTCCTGTGTGGTTCGTTTCACCGCCAGCTTCGATTCAGATTCGTTGGTCTTCGAACGGCACCGCGATTTTGATATCGTTCGTCTGCCGGAGGCCAATTTTCTGAACGAGCCCGGCCTGCCCAAGCTGCCGGTAGCGGCGCTGCGCATCGCCTTGCCGGCGGGCATGGCCGTAACCGGCGCCAAAGCAACCGGGGTGGCGGCGGTCGACCTGCCGGGCAGCTATGCAATAGCGCCGGCTCAGCCCGTGCAGCGCATCTCCGATCCACCGGGGGCATTCGTGCCGCCGGACGCCAACGTTTACTCATCCACTGAGCCGTACCCGGTCAATTTAATTAGGTCGGTGCGCCAAAATGACCTGGCAGGCCAGAGCATGGCGACAGTAGAAGTTTGCCCAGTCCAGTACATACCGGCCACGGGCCAGCTTCTGATCAACACTGCGATTGAAATCACAATCGAAGGCACGGCAGGGTACGTTTGCGGCGACTATCTTTCCCCGGCGATCTCTGCACAGGAGCAGGCCGCCCGCGCCTTGGAAGTCGGCGAAATGGTGCTCAACCCCGAAGACGTACAGCTCGCGCCGCCGCTGCTGCTGGACGGCGGCTCGCGCGCGGTGACCCCGGAATATTACCCGTACGTAATCATCACCGTTGAGGAATGGGTGAGCGCTTTTCAGCCCCTGGCGGACTGGAAGACCAAGAAAGGTGTTCCGGCCAGAATTGTGACTACGGCTTGGATCTATAACAACGGCGAATACAGCGGTAGTGATCAAGCCAAGATCCGTTCATTCGTGCAGGATGCGTATACCAACTGGGGCACCCGCTATTTCCTTCTCGGCGGGGACACGAACGTGATTCCCACAGGTATGCGTCACGTTATTGATGACGACATTCCCAACGACACGTATTACGCCGATTTCGATAACGACTGGATTTGCGAGGTTCACGTGGGGCGCGCCCCCGCTCGCACCTCCTCGCAGGCCAATGTCTTCGTTAATAAGACGCTGGTCTACCAGAAGACCCCGCCGGCGGACTTCGGTAACTGGGCCGCGCTCTTGGGCTTCGATCTGCATCATGAGGGTAGCGCTGAGGGCGAAGACTGCAAACAGTTGATCCGCACTTCGTACCTGGACGGCTGGACGTGCCATCGCGAGTACGACAGCCAGCCCGGCGGCCACCTCTCGGACACCATCAACTTACTGAACCAGGGCCACAACCTGACGAACCACATCGATCACTCCAGCACCTACTCTATGGGCGCCGGCAGCATCAATCACGGCACATACCTGAGCAACTCAATTATGGCCGGTTTGACCAACGGCGCGCGGCAGGGAATTCTGTATTCGATCGGCTGCTGGGCCTGCGACTTCGACAGCGAAACCTGTATCGCGGAAGCGTTCGTGCGCAACCCGGGCGGCGGCGGTGTGGCCTTCGTCGGGAACTCGCGGTTCGGCTGGTACGTGCCGGGCTCTCCGGATGCGGCCTCCGGGCATTTCGATCGCCTCTTCTTCCGCTCGCTTTTTGATCAAGGCCACTACATCCTGGGCAACTGTTTCTCGGATCACAAGAACGACGCCTATGATGGCGGCAGTTATACCCAATATATCTTCACCGAATTAACGCTCCTGGGCGATCCGGAGTTGCCGCTCTGGACTGCGGAGCCGGCGCCGCTGAGCGTCGTGCATCCCGCTTCCATACCGCTCGATGCCTTCACCGATTTTTCGGTGCACGTGACCAGCGCCGGCAGCCCGGTGGCCAACGCCACGGTATGCCTGTGGAAACCGGGTGACGTCTACGAGTTGGCCCAGACGGACAGCGACGGCAATGCCAACTTCTGGTTCTTCGCCTCCGACCTGGGGAACCTGCACGTCACCGTCACCAAGCCCAACTACGTCCCCTATGAGGGCCAATCTCCGGTCATACCGAGCACCGGCCCATATGCGTTGTTCGTCCTGGTCCACGGCGCGGGCAACGTGCTGGTCACGCCGGACGGCGAAACATACGCCCCGGGCACCAGCGTCGAGGTGGACGCCCAGCCCGCCCCCGGCTGGTGTTTCGATCACTGGGAGTACTCGCTCAGCGGGACCACTACACCCGTGACCGTGTTAATGGACGCCAACAAGATCATCGTCGCCGTGTTTGCTCCTGATTGCAACGCCAACAATCGCGACGATGCTGTAGACATCGCCACCGGTTTCAGCAACGACTGCAATGAAAACGCGGTGCCGGACGAATGCGACCTCGCCCCCGGCGGCGGCAGTGAGGACTGTAATGAGAACCTGATCCCGGATGAGTGCGAGCTCGCCCCACCCATCTTCGTCGAATCCGCCGACAATTGCGCAGACGCCTTGACGGTCTGTCCCGGCCGTAGCTACTGGGGGACCACGGTCGGCGCCACGCCTGACGGCCAAGCGAGCTGCGGCAGCGCCGCTGATTCGCCCGATGTGTGGTACTACTACAGGCCCAGGGGCAACGGTTTCCTGACGTTGAGCTTGTGCGGCTCGAGCTTTGACACCGTCCTGTCGGTGCACAGCGGCTGCCCGGGTGATGTGAGCAACCAAATAGTCTGTAATAACAACTCCTGCGGCCTGCAGTCGGAGGTGTCGCTCTACGTGCAGAACCAGCGTCCGTACTGGATTCGGGTCTCCGGCGAGGGGACTGAGGCGGGCGACTTCCAGTTGACGATAGTCGGGCCGACCTGCTTCTACGACGACACCGATCTGGACCACGACGGCATTCTCGACGAGTGCCAGATCGAATGCGGGATGATGGCCGATGCAAACTGCGACGGCGTCGTGAACGTATTCGACATCGATCCGTTCGTCGTCGCCTTGACCAGTCCGGCGCAGTGGTCGGCCACCTATGCCTGCGACCTTCTGTGCGCTAACGACTGCAACGGCGATGGTGAAGTAAATGTGTTTGACATCGACCCCTTCGTCCTGGCGCTGATCGGAGGAAATTAGGGCCGCCATTCCAAGATTCGCGGCTCAAGCGGGAAGTAACCAGCGCCCCGAGCCCCGGTGGGCTTGGCTAACGCACCCTACCCCCGGCCGGCGCCTGAACACGCTGGCAAATCGGCACCCCGCCCGGCTGCTTCCGTGCGCCTCCGCGCGCTGCGCGCGGCACGTCGGCTGCAAGACTGTCCCGCATCCCAACGCGCTGATGGACCAGCGCGTCGCCTGACGAACCCCCGCGCAGCGATAGCGTGCTGATGACAAATCGTGGCCGGATCGAACCTGCGAGGCTTGTCGGAACCCGCTCGTACCGGATATCGTGCGACACGGCGGATCGTGCGACTAGCGCGCGGCCCCCCCTTGAACACCGGCGCAGTTAACACCGGAGTAGTTGATGAATATTTGCTTGGCATGCACGGCTCTTTTCTTTCTGGTCGCCGCACAACAGCCTGAGAACCCGTGGAAGGCCCGGGTCCCCGCCGCCGTCGCAACGGCGCAGCAGGAGAACACGACTGAGGCTTATTGCCGCGCGCTTGATACGGCCTGGCGTGCCGATGATTGGCAAATGGGCCTGGCACTGGCGCGCGAGAGCCTGGAGAAGTGGCCCGAGTCCAGCGAGCTGCGCGGACGGCAGGGCCGCGCCTTCTGGCGCGCCGGGCACATCGCACCGGCGGAAGAGCTCGCCGCACGCATTTCGCCGGATACGACCGATCACGTCGCCCTGCGCCTGCTCGTTCAAATTAACGCGGCGCGCGGCAATCTGCCGGCCGCCGCGACCGCGGCCGAACGTCTGGCCGAGCTGCCTCCGCTCACGGCCGAGGACTTGTTTGCGGTCCTGGGCGCGCGGCTGGCGCAGAATCGCCTGGCCGGGCTGCCGGAGATGATACGGCGCATCGAGCAGTTGGCCGACGTGGCTAACGGCTATCCCGAGAACTACATGGTCGAGCAACTGGGCGGCTTGGCAGAGTTTTTCGAAGCGGTCGGGTCCGCGCCCCTGAACCAGATCGCGCGCTTCGGCGAAGCGGTTATGCCGGTGATGCCGCTCATCAATCTGCCGGGGTGCCAGGTAATGATTAATGGCCGTGGACCGTACAGAATGCTGGTCGACACGGGTGGGAGCATTACGCTGTCACTGGATCAGGCGGTCGCGGCGGAATTAGGTCTTAAGTCCATAGCCGACGCCACCATCCACGGCATCGGCGGCCGGGAGCAGTCGGGGCAGACGCTGGTCGAGGAACTGACGATCGGCGAGATAAGGTGCAAACGCGTCATGACGCGCACTTTCGAATTGCGCAAGTCAATCGCCTACGCGGCGGACGGCGTGCTCGGGACGGGCATATTTGCCGATTCTCGAATGACGCTCGATTTCGAACACGGCCGGTTGCACGTTGCGGCGGCCAGCGACGCGCCCGGCCCGGGGCGTGAGGCGCAACTGCGCATCGTAGGCGACGGAAAGCTGCTGACGCCTACACTCGTCAACGGTACGCCGCTGGTGGGCTTGCTGGATAGCGGGGCGGACGTGTTCGCGCTATCGCCCGCGCTGCTGGAGAAGCTGTTTCCAGAACGCCCGATTAAGAGCATCTCCGCCTTCACCATGGGGGTCGGCAGCGACGCGCAGCCGAGTATCAGCATGATGCCGACCGTGACGCTCGAAGTCGCCGGGCGGAAATTCGCCGACCACGGCGGCGTGGGGCTGGATGTTCTGGACACGCTCTTGAGTCCAATGCTGGGGATTCAGACCGACGCGTTGGTGGGGATGCCCGTGCTGCGCGACATGCGAACACTGACCGTCGACTTTGCCCACAGCAAGATGTGGGTGGAGTGGCTCGCAGGCAGTGATGGTGAAAAGGGGCTGGCCGAATAGGCCGCCCACTATTTCGTCAGCAGCAGGACGAATGGGTCGATGTCAAATACGTTCAACGCGCCGTCGGCGTTGATGTCGCCATTGCTGGCCGCGCAGCCGGGGAACGCCTCAGCGTAGGCCTGCGGGTTTACGAACGCCAGCACGAAGGGATCAACGTCAAAGCTGTTTACAACTCCGTCACAGTTCATGTCGCCTAGAGCTTCGCATTCGTCCGGAATGCCGTTCCCGTTCAAATCCGTGCTCCGTCCGGCCGTGATGTCGCAGTCATCGGGCAGCCCGTTGCCGTTGCAGTCCGGCTCACACTCGTCCGGGATGCCGTTATCATTGCACTCAGCGCTATAGACACAGGCCGGTCCAACAAGCCTCAGGCTAAAATCGCCGCCGGCCCCGGCAGCGCCGCCGACCCGAATCCAATACTCGTGCCCCGCGCTTACGAACAGCGTCACCTGGGATTGCAGGCCGCAGTAGTTGTCATTACAGACTATTTGGTTGCTCACATCACCCGGGCAGCCGGAGTGAACCGAAAGCACCGTATCGAAGGTCGAGCCGCATAGGCTTATCTGGACGAATCCGTTTCCGGCCGGCTGGTAATAGTACCAGACGTCGCCCGCTTCGGACTCCCCGCCGCAACTGGCGCGCCCGTCGCGCGCCGTGTTGGCCGTCGTGCCGCTTTGCAGCGCGTCGGGGCACAGGAGTTCGGCATCGCTACAGTTGTCCTGAGCGGCTGTGAAGGCCGGCGGATACAGATCGCATTCGTCGGGAATGCCGTTTCCGTTGCAGTCCGCTGCGCCCAACGCCAGGTCGCATTCGTCCGGCACCAGGTTGCGGTTACAATCAGGGCTGGTTCCCGATAGCGCGTCGCAGTCGTCCGGTACGCCGTTGCCATTGCAATCGGGCTCACAGTCGTCCGCAGTGCCATTCTCGTTGCAATCGGCGCTAAAGCCACTGGCTATGTCACAGTCATCCGGAACGCCGTTGCCGTTGCAGTCGAACTCGCATTCGTCCGGTATCAGATTGTGGTTGCAGTCAAGTGATTCGCCGCACGCGTGCCCCGCGCAAAAACCGTCGCCGCACCGGACATCGCACAGGTCGGGAACCGAATTCTCATTGCAATCACGCATCTGATAGTCGACATAGCACGCCGCGTACCCGATACGCGAGCAGCCGTAAACGATGCGCATGTAGCCATTCTCTCCCCAGCGGGGCCCCCACGAGTTCCGCATGATCCAGACACCGTCACTGTCATCCCAGCCGACCAGCACTACCGCGTGATTAATCGTACCAGCCTGGCAATCGTTAAAAATACCCCCCACATAGCTTTGAAACGCGCTATTCACGTGGACCGCCACCGATACCGGACCGTAGTCCAGGATGGCCTGCTTGATGGCCGCCGGGTTCTCCAAGGCGCTTTCGATGTAGGCCCAGCCGGCTATGTGGTATTCATGCGGATATGGGCATTCGCAGGGCAGGTCCCGCGCGCTATAGGGAAAGTAGCTTTCCAGGACCGCCCCAGAGCCCGCGCACGAGTCAGGCGCGGCGAGGTGGTAGCCGTGGGCAAACCAGCCGCCATCACAACTCCAACCCGACCGGTTACAACTGACCAGCCATTGCTCCGACAAATCCACGCTGCGCCCGTCGAGACGCAAAATGTTGCATTCCAACGGCCCCACCGTCGCAAACGCCCAGCAACTGCCGCAGCTCCGCTGGTCGCGCACCGGCGTGCAACCACCGTACGTCCGCCAATCGAACGCCGCCGGCAGCGCCCGCCGCGGCCGGCACGGATCAAATGTCGCCCCCACGCGCCAGTCCTCTGGTTCGACCAGGCCGCAAAGTTCGCTCAGACTGCGCGCCGTAGCCGGATTCTCGCCAACGCTGAAGGTCCAGCCCTCCCGCTCACCACGGGCGCGCAGCTCCTCAAGTTCGCTGCGGCTGACTTGCCCCCATGCAGGATCCACGCCGGCTGCCACAAACAGGACCGCGGCCCCCGCGACTCGCCAAAACCAACCCGACAGCTCGCCTGTTCTACGGGGCCGCATAGCTTCTTTGCTCCTGCATGGCCTAAAGCACGCCCGGCAGGCACCGCGCGCACCGCCGGGCAAAGCCGCTTTACCTCAGTTAATGGATGATAACCGGGTCGGTTTGTGCGTTCAAGCGAAACTGCGCGCGGCCAAGCACTGCGCAACAACGCTGACACGCGCCGTGGGCGGGGATATTATTCGCTACATGGCAACAAGTTACTGTTGGGGCGAAGTCAGCGATCTAATGGCCGCGTACCACGACAACGAGTGGGGCGTGCCGGTACACGATGATCAGCGCTTGTTCGAAATACTGCTGCTCGACAACGCCCAGGCCGGTCTGTCCTGGGAGACAATCCTGCAACGGCGCCCGAACTATCGTAAGGCGTTCGCCGGGTTCGACCCGCAGCGCGTCGCACGCTTCACGCCGCGCGATGTGCAGCGCTTGTTGAAGGACCCCGGCATCATCCGCAACCGCCTCAAGATAGAGAGCGCCATTACGAACGCCAGATGCTTCCTCGAAATCCAGGAGGAGTTCGGCTCCTTTGACGCCTTTATCTGGCAGTTCGTCCAAGGCCGTCCGATTCGCGGCCGCTGGAAAACCTGGCGTGATGTGCCGGCCACCACGCCCGAGTCAGACGCCATGAGCAAGGAACTGAAGCGCCGCGGCTTCAAGTTCGTCGGCTCAACCATCTGCTATGCCATCATGCAGACCGCCGGCCTGGTGAACGATCACATACTCGGCTGCCCGCGGCGTGCAGTTTGCGGCTAGGCCTTGAGCGAGCCCGGCATCGTTTGGTCTTTGGGCGTCGACCCGCCGCCGCAGTAGTTTGCTCTGCGACGGCGGGCTCCCGGATCAATTCATCACAGTCGACGGCTCTTTACGACGCCCTTGGAAGCTGCAACCGCAGGCTCTTGACCGGCCGCCCAGCTCCCGGGTCTGGGCTTAGCGCCCGGTGGGCGATAGGGGGCCCTGATTTAGGATCTGGCCGTTCGGCGCGACGATCGCGAAGAACTGCTGCCCGTTCTGCAACATCTCGATGCGGAACGCGGGCTGCCCGTCTGTGGCGCCCTCGTCTACGTTGAGAATCATGGCGCCGGGGAAAGCCGAATTCACACTGCTGCGAACGGTCGCGGGCAGATTCTGGACCGTGTCGTCCTTGTAACTTTGAATGTCACTGAGGATCAGACCGTCATTACGAACCTCGAGGTCCCGCAGCCCCGTGGCGGTTGAGACTGTCAGGCTCCACGAATCCGGCCCGCTCTGCCGCGCATCCACGATCGAGCCCGCGTGACGGCTCAAAGCGGCATTTTGAATGGCAGGCGGCACGGACAATCCGCTCGGCTGCCCGTACATAGCGGAGGGCCGCACCGAACTCATCTGGGAATAGCCGACTAGAGACCCGCTCGACGTAGGGCAGGCGGAGCTCGGACAGGTCGTCTGGTACTTGACGGTGGTTGTCCTGTAACTGACAGGACAGGCCGTCGGGCAGGGCTGCGGGCACGCGGTGAACTTCTCACGGCGTGCGCAGAGTCCGCACAGGTTGCAAAGGGTCGCCTTCTCCTTACAGGTCGTCACACCACAGGCGTCCGTCTTGCACTTGTACTTGACGGGCTTGGGGCATTTCGTCTCGCATTTGACCTTGCAAGGCTGCGGGCATGCCATCTCGTACTTAACCGGGCAAGGCTTCGGGCATTTTGTCTCGCACTTGACCGGGCAGGGTGCTGGGCAAGATACCGTTTTCGGACATCTCTTACATTTGTCACACAACCCGCCGAAAGCCGTGGAGGCGAGTGCCATGACAGTAATCCAGCCGACGACGTGCTTGATCATCATGCTTCTCCCATTTTGGAGCCGCTTTCTCGACAGCGGCCGTTCTTCAAAAAGGGTGCGCTTTGACGCTCATTGCTAAACCGTCGGGGCGCAATGGCTTACCGTCCACGTCGGGTGAACCGGACCACATCCCGCGGGCATGCTCAATACTAGACGGGTTCTGGAAAAAGCTAGCGGCGACTATCGCAGGAGTGAATGTAAACTCTTGTCAAAACCACACTTACGTCACAAGAGACGTTGCCCGTTGGTGGACTTGAAATCTCGCAAAGGCGATTGAAAGGCCACGTTGATGGCGTGAGACGCGCCAGCTCCGCTACTCGCGGCCGTAGTGCTGCAGCTTCCAGAGGCGTCGAGCCGCCCTGGCACGTGTTCGGGCGGCAACCAGGGGTTCAAGCTGCCGCCAGAGCGTTTTCCAGGCCCGCCGATCCGCCCCGAATCGCGCCGTATACGCGCGCAGAAAGCGCACGCGATCTGCCAGATTCAGGCCCTGCACGTCCGATAAGCTTACATGCAGTGCCGCCAGCGCACGCAGCTCCCCCTTCTTCGACCAGCGTCGCGCTCGCCGCAGACCATCCATATCGATCCAAAGCAGCTTCGATTTCGGCTGACCGGCCACCAACACGTTGCCCGCCTTGCAGTCGCGATGCTCAAAGCCGCGCTCGTGCAGCCGCCGCAGATGCTGCGCCATAAGGTCGGCCATCTGTCGTTTGCGCATCAGCCAGACATCCGGCCTGCTGGCGGCATGCGTCCGCCTCAACCAGGTTTCCAGGTCGCATGCCCCCGGAATCGCCTCGGTGATTAGGATGCTGTCCAGTACCAGCGGACCCCAGCGACGCTCCAACACCGCAACCGGGCGCGCCGCAGCCACGTGCCTATTTAACAGCGCATGGCCTATTCGCCAGCCGCGGACGCTGCGCGACACCCCCAAGAGCTGCCGCAAGCGGCGCCGCCAGTTTCGCGCCCGTGGCCGCTTGAAAATGAGCGGCAGCGGCTGGTTTTCGAAAGATAACATCCCGCGCCGCACCCAGGCTGAATGTGACTCCTTGCACGACTCAGTTTCGCCGTTCCTGAACCAGCGCAGCGGATCGCGAAGCTGCTCACGCCACCAGGCCGGCGTCAGCACCAGGCGTGAAAGCGGCGAGTCGGCCGAGGCGTGCTTCGTCCGGATCACGGCCATGCCGCGCCACTCGCCCGCGCGCAGCCGCGTGAAGTACTGGCCTTCGCGCATGGCCCGCCGGTCGCGTTGCGCCCCTAACAGCTCGGCATGCCGCTCCGCGGCGCGCGCCAGGGCCTGCACCAGCGAGCGGAACGAATGTCCCAGCGGGCGGCCGTGCTCGAACGCGTGCTCGTACTCGTTGCGGTAGCGCAGGTAGGCACGCAGGAAGCGCAAGCGCGCCGTCACGTCGCTGCGCCGCCGGAACCACTGGTTGAGCTGAGCCAGGTTCCGCACCACCGCTGCGTCGCTCAGCGGCACTCCGCGCCGGGCACTCTGCAAGTCCACAAAAAGCGGGCGGTAGCGTCGCGGCGCGAGCGGCTGCACCAGGATATTGGCGGCGTGCATGTCGAGGTGCTCGAAGCCGGCCTGGTGCGCCCGCGCGATCATTTGTGCCAGCGCTTTTACCAACTGGGCCGTGTCACGCCTGCGTCGCGCCAGGTCATCGTCCGCAACAACCTGCTCCCAGAACTCGTCCAGCGCGTAAGCGGGCTCCACGGCTTCCGTCACCAGCAGCGAGCAGCGCGCACCGTTCTTGATCAGGTCGGTCGTATAGCCGGCCGGGGCCACGGCCGGGATGCCCGCTTGAAGCGCGTAAATACCCCCCTTCCATTCCGCTTCGCAGGCCGGCCCGCGGAAAAACCGCCGCACGCGCATGGCAAAGCCGTCGCCGAAATAGTACTTGAGGTAGTAAGCCGCCCCGTCCAGCCTGGCGCGCCAGACTTCGCGCCGCGCGTTGCGCTTCACCCGCTGCCAGCCCTGCCCCTCGGGATCTGCCCATGCCGGCCCGGGTACCTTGGCCAGAACCGCGTCGAAACCGTTGCGATAGACCCAGTCGCGCCCGTGGAATCGAGCGCGTGCTGAGGCGGTGCGCACCGGTTGAACAAAGGGCGGGTATGCGAACGCTCCCTCCAACGGCACGGCCTGCGCAACAGCCTTCAGTTTAGCGGTCTCCATCCTCTGTACCCAGACACCGCGCACCCTCGACAATGCCGGGCCATTCTAAGTCCGAGTAGATGTCTTCTCAATCCGCACCCCGAGTCCGAATCGGGCGCACGAACCACACCGCCAGAGCAGAGCCGGGGCGTGCCGCCCCGAAATGCCGCCAAAAACCTCCCATCAGCGCAGTACCAGCTCCGACTGCGCGCGGCGCCCCGCGCCCGCCCGGCCCGGCCTACGACCGCCGATTGGTCACGCGCCGCAGTTCCCCTATCGCTGAGCGCAGAAATTGTAGCTCACCACTCTCATCAAACCCTAGAATTTCTCCCGCAGGCCAATAATCTCGCTGAACCAGAACGCGCGCGTAGCCGTCCTCCGGCGGTAATGGCCGGAGCAGACAGCTATGCGTCCCGCCCGCCAGCAGCGTCGAGAACTCGCTGATAAGCGCGCCCGCCGCCTCGCGGGCCACCCACGATTCGGCCAGCACTTCGAACGGCGGACTGATAAAGCCCGGCCCGGGCCGGAAGGAGCTGCGGGAGTGCTCCATTTCATTCAGCACGACGAGGCGCTTGACCGGTTCATCGCGCCCGGCGCGCGCCTCGTGACTTTCGATTATCTGCCCATCCCCAATCTCGATTTGCGTTTTGAACTCATAGCGACCGGAATTCATCGCCTCCCAGCGCGTCAATTCTTCATAGCCCGCCACCGTCACCAACGAACTCCCGCGATAACCACGCACCGGGTTGCGGCCGAGCGGCTCGCGCACCACGCTGACTGACTCCGCCCCCCGGAGCGTTACGCCGGCCAGCTTCAGCTTCACCGGCAGCTTTCCCCACCACGGCACCGCTCCCGCG
>Ga0209506_1001143_pt1 | contig 29412 bp, 25 predicted proteins | sample AD_JPNHG2_MetaG_FD_184409 | JGI IMG/M metagenome (GOLD analysis project Ga0209506, IMG submission 184409) | Active sludge microbial communities of municipal wastewater-treating anaerobic digesters from Japan - AD_JPNHG2_MetaG (SPAdes) (version 2) | ecosystem: Engineered > Bioreactor > Anaerobic...
TCTTGCGGCTGTCGAAACCGTAATGTTTGGCCAGGCCCTCGTACTTGTATGTGAATACCTCCGGGTTACCCACCGGATTGACCGCACTGGTCAGGTTGTCCGTCCGGTGATACCACGCCACCCCGCCGAGCTTCCACAGGGCATTCTGCAAGCCCGCACTCAGGCTTTCGTAGCTCTCAGAAAAGCAGATGCTGGCCGTCTCCCAGTTGGAATAGCACAGGACGAAGTGGTACAGCATGTGGTCGAACGGGACGCCGTTGATTGTAATACCCAGGGAATTCATGTACGTGAAATCCGATTCACACCATTCGCCGGGCCGGTAGATCTGCGGAAAGAAGACTTCGTTGCCCGGCCCAGCCAATGCCCTCCACAGCTTCACCCGTCGCTGGAAGGTTCGCAACTGCCCATCCTTGTATTTGCCCGGATGCTCACGCTGGAGGGCCTCAAAGAGCGTCTTGGCTTCCATGCCCGTGTTGGTCGACAGCACCTCCTCGATCCATCGCCAGTCGGCAGGATCAATCGGGTCGGGACGGGTCCGCCACGTGTGGACTCTTCTGCACTGGCTCGGCAGTGTCCGGGATCGGCGATACTTGCGGGCCGTCTTCTCGCTCATCCCGGCCCTGGCCGCCGCCGTCTGGAGGGATTTGCCTTCACTGATCAGCTTCATAAGTCGTCTTACCTGATTGTCCGTAACCATCTGGATCTCCCTGACTTGCGGATAATCCAGATAGCCTACCGAACCTCAACCTGGCCCGGTAATTCTAATTGTCGTCAACGGTAAAAATGAGTGTCGCTGATCAGGGCGAGAAGGAAATAGGATTTGTGGGGGTTAAGCTTCACTATGGTCGTACATGATCAGGTGTTAGCCTTCGGAATAGGAACAATGCAGATTCCACGATGCTCAGTTCTGCATGAAAAGTCGCTTTGCCATCTTCTTGCCCGTCGTGGTGCGGAATAACTGCTCAATCCTCTCAGTGACTTCCTCATCGGTGGCTCCCAGATTTCGACCGGCGTGGTTAACAAGTCCATCGGCATCCCACACGATTTGAAACTCGATGGTGCCTACTGTTGGTTCGTCGTGAGCAGTGTGGTGGTTGGCTATTATCTGGCAGATGCGGTCTATGGCCTCCGCTGGGATTTCCAGCTTATCCAAAATCCTTCGGGCAATCGGCGGGCCTACGATCTCCTGATACTTTCCTGCTGATGACCCATGCACGCGTTTGGCTTCGGGGATGCCAATATCATGATACAATGCTCCTGCCCGCACGATCAGGGGATCACCGCCCTCTGCTTCATGCAGTTGACAGGCATACCCGTAAACAGCCATGGTATGCTCTATCATACCCCCTTCGTCCCCAAAATACGCTTTCATCTGTTCGATCAGCCTATCATTCGTGCCGGGACTACCCTGAAGTTGTTGGCTCTTCGATCCATTCTTCCGTGCAGATATCTCACTGTATATGCTCTCGACAAGTCTCCTCTCGGCCTCATCAAATCCTGCCTTGACCTGCTCTAAGGTCTTGCCCTGTTGAATCAAGCCAATGACCTTTTTTTGCATACCTGTCATCTTGACAATGTGGTTCTGTATCCCCGCACGATCCGTCATTTCGCTGTGCCCACTACAGAACCTTTCCGCATCGATGGTCTCAAGCATCTTGGTAAGCGTCTTCAAGTGCTCGAAGGAATCGCCCCCTTTGTAGGAATGGATGAGTTGGGGACGGGTCAGGAATACCTGATCCCCAATAAAGGCTGTTTTCTCCTCAGGGAAATAGACGACGATATCACCGGTCGTGTGTCCCACGCCGAAGTACCATAGTTCCACCTTCTTTGAGCCGAGATAGATGTCCATCTTGTCTCGGAAAGTCACGGCTGGGGTGAAAGGCAATAACTCCGGCTCACTCCATTCCGAGGGGTTACCATTTCTATCAGACCCGAAGAACTCCTTTCGACAGTTCTCATGGGCTACGAAGGTGGTGGTTTGAGGCAGGTACCGATTGCCGTTGATGTGGTCGCCATCGCTATGGGTGTTCACAAGAAACTTGATTGGCTTGTCGGTGATCTTCTGAAGCCCTCTAACCACTTGATCTACATACCCCTTGTCCATCTTGGAGTCAATCAGAAGAACTCCATTGTCCCCGATGTATGCCCCGGAGTTGCTCCCTCGCCCGCCGACGATCTCATAAAGGTTCTCGGATATCTTCGTGAACTCGACGGATGGAGTGCCCCTCTGCTGGGCATAGAGGACGGTCGGGAAAAGAAGAAGAAGGGCAATTACCGTGGTTAAGATGGCTGTTCTCATTTCAAATACCTCCATAATGATCTGGACATAGCATTTGCCGGAGACTTAGTTTACGTCATAGGGCGAGATTATGCAAGGGACCGGACAAGAGGACTGTGGGGCTTGGGGGGACATTTCCAGAGGACGGCTACTCTGGGACAAACAGATCGATCACGCCCGCCAGCAATCCCAACGCCAGAGAGATAAGAAAGACCCCGATCAGAAACGACAGAAATGCGAGCACGGGAAAGGCAATCAACGTGGGTACTTTGACATCCACAAGGTCGGGACGTGTTGTCTGAGCACCCAGTTCAGCAACCACCCTGTTTTTGCGTCTGAAGTACAGAATCTGGAGAGGAACGACTATTGTGAAAGTCAAGAACCAAACGACCGCGAAGAAGATTTGGACGCCGCACAGTAACCGAGGAGTGTCTACGTCATCTCCAAAGAACACCCATCCTACTGTTACACAGGAAAGCAACCCCACGAAGGCAAACGCCATCAGGAAGCCCACTGTTCTTGGATGAAAGCCGTTCTTGCTGTCGAACATTTGTCTTGTGCCCCGATCTTATGGTTCTTTACTATTCTTTTCCATTTCGTGCTTCTTCGGATCCCACAACGAATCGTCTTTCCACGTGAATACGACAAACCATTGTATCCCACCCAAATCGATGCACAGGAACAGGAAGGCAAGGATACTCAGCAATAAGGACTTGGGCAGATGCATCAGTCCGATGACGACCAGAAGTCCGAACAGCGGAATACCTGATACCCAGCGATACTTAGCATCCTTTCCATGCCGCAAGCGGTGGAGCGGGTATCGGAGAACCTGCAAATAGAAATTCAGTAAGCTGATCATTCCCCCCAGTGCAAATAGTCCGTAGCCCAGATGAACTGTTCTTCCGCATCTCATTCTCCATGCGGAAAACACGGAAAATAGGACGATTGCGAATGGAGCCAGCCCTATTGCCAATCCCAAAATTCTACGAGGCGATATCATGGTCTCCCTTCACGTCTGTCTTCTTGCTTCTCCTCCTTCTCCGATCCCTCTGTTTCCGAATTTTCTCCCGCTTCTTCGCCTCAGGACTTTCTACTCCAAGCTGTTTCTCTTCCAGCATTTCACATAGGCGTTTTCGAGCATAATATCGATTGAGCCGTTGGCTTCGACTCTTCTGCATCTTAACCATAATGCCACTGGGAAGATGCTTCAAATGGACGCAGGTCGATGTCTTGTTGACTTTCTGTCCACCGGTACCACTGCTTCGGACAAATGTCTCTTCGAGATCGGACTCTTTGATGCCGCATTTTCTCATGCGTTCTTCAAGTTCTGAAGCTTTTTGTTGTGAGACGCCGAAATCGAGCATGCCTGTTTCCCTATCCCTCCTCCAGCTTCTTCACCACGGCTTCTCTGAGATGTGGTATGCAGGACTGCTTCAATACCTCCCTGCCCAACTGGGCCTTGAATTCCTCCCGCCTGCCACTGCCCACGGCCACCTTCTGCACAAGCTCGTAAGCTTGGACAACCTCAAAGGGAAAGACTTCTTCGTAGAAGATTTCAGAAACCAGTTTGATAATCCCCTGAATACCCACCTGAACGGCGAACTCCGGTTCCTTCTTTGCAAAGTCCCTACATGCCCTGAGGAGAACGTCAGGATTGGCACCCGATCCTTGGGCACACTCGATGGCGATGTCCAAGAACCCCGCTTCCTTGGCAGAAGCGAACCACTTCCCATTATTTCCTGTTCGCTCGATACAGTCCAGCAGGATCTTTCTCCTGTCGATGCTGGGGTATTTCTTACAAATCCCACGGTAGATGTTGAGATATGTCCTGTAGGATGGGATATCCAGCCCATACGTTTCGTACGCTTCTTCGATTCTGCCCACTTCGATGAGGACGGATTCACAGAACCTGTCGATTGAAGGCTTGTCGTTCTTCGTTCTGTCCTGAGCGAGGATCTGCTGGGCATAGGCAAGGGCTTCTTCGGGCTTACCCTGCTTGAGAAGGGCCTTTGCCCAGAACTGGTTGTGTGGCCAGAAGGTGATTATCTGAGATTCGATTACCGACTTCAGTTCGTCATACCGTCCTGTGTAGAGCAGGCAGGACAGGCACATATCCGTGCCGGTGAAGTAGGAGCAGCTACCCTCGCCTAGTGATTCCCTGACCGCCGGAAGGAACTGATCTGCCCATAGATGGGCAAGGCCGGGGTAGACGCACAGTTCGCCCCAGTAGTCCCGCAGGCCGTCGAAGGTTCCCCACCCGTCCTCCACAATGGCTTCGTAGAGCTTATCCAGCCACTTGCCCCTTGTGTTCATGTCCCAGTCGGCCTCCATCAACACAGGCAGCAGGGCGTCGATAGTTCTGTGGATGGCGGTTCCCAAGGCGCCTGAGGAACCGTCGATCTGCATCAGGGCAGGGTAGAGACGGACGAAAAGCTCGATGACACCCTCACCGGCTAAGGATGGGTTTTTTCTGCCAACCTTTTTGATCTCCGAGACGGCCTCCCTCATCCGTTTTGACGCGAGGGAGGTTCCCTTCCACCCGTAGGCTTCTCTGCGGAAATGGGACTTGAATTTCCATTTATGGGTGGGCACGGTCAGCCGATCTCTTCCTCGTCTGGGTCAGGGTACTGCTCAGGCGACTCTCCCTTCCGTTCGACGATACGAGGGTAGGTTCCGTCGTCGGCTCCTTCGCCCGTCTCTTGGACAGTGATCTGATGCCACCAACTATCCCCGAAATCGAAAATGTAGTAGAATTCCTGCCCCTTCTTGAACACAGTCTATGCCTCGAATGGCATCAGGCTATACAACAATGACTGCCTCGATGTAATTCCTCGGCTTCAGGACGAGAGTATCGATCTGGTGGTGTGTTCGCCTCCGTATAACGTAGACCTTGGGAGGAACAAATACAATAAAAATCCCTACGACATCTACGATGATCACAGGGAACACGTCGAGTACGTCAATTGGCTTGAGAGGATTTTCCGCTCGCTTTATCCGAAGCTGCGGGAGGGCGGACGGGTCTCTATCGTCATCGGTGATCCGAAAAACGGCAGGGTGTCTACGCACTCCGACATCATCCAATGTATGAAGGCACTCGGATACCTCACATTTGGGCACCTGATCTGGAACAAAAACCAAGTTGGCAACAGGAGAGCATGGGGCAGTTACTGCTCACCCTCGTGCCCTTCTTTCCCTACTCCCTTCGAGCACATCCTCATCTTCGCTAAAGCAACTCTGAAATTGCAGAACAAGGCCGTGACGGATTTGATTCCGGAGGAGTTTATTCCTTGGACGCTCGCCCAATGGGACATTGCCCCTGAACACCGAATGAAGAAGATCGGGCATCCTGCCATGTTTCCGCTGGAGATACCCTTGCGGCTGGTCAAGATGCTCTCGTGGGTAGGTGCCACAGTCTTAGATCCGTTCAATGGGGCAGGGACATCCGGCTTGGCCTGTCAAATGCTCGACAGGAAGTACATCGGAATCGAACTGAGCAAGAAGTACTGTCAAATCAGTGTTAACAGGTGGAAACATGCCAAGACAATGGCAGCATAGAAAGGAAGTGGTTTTATGAATTTGGAAATTCACAAATGTTCCCTGAGTCGGGGAATCTCTCGTAAAGGCATTCAGCAAAGTCGAGACGATATGCTGACGAATTTGTCTGCGGGAAATTCGAAGATCTTGAGTGGTGGGATAAGCGGCTGCCCGACCTGATTTTGTACAATCCTCCCTATAATGGTGCAGGCAGGGGCACTCTGTACCCTGAAGTGTTCCTCCGACAGATCGTGAAGCTCTTCGGCATTCATGTTCCCGTCGTTCTGTTTGCCCCCATGGGTCTTCGCCTGAACCAGAAGAAGACGAGCAGCCGGTGGCAATGGGCAAGGGATCATGGGCCTCGGATCACAGGAATTGTGTCTTTGCCGTTGGATGTCTTTCCTGACGTCAAATTCCACAGCGAGATTCTGCTTTTTAACGTTCCCAGTGTGCAGCCCCATTATTGGCTGGAGGATCGGTACATGGCGGCTTGATACCGTAGTCGAGAAGCAAATCGTTCTGAGAAACCCAAGTTCGAACGTCGGTACAGTGGTGGCCACCACATTTCTCAGAACAATTGGCATGGGTTGCAAAGCGAAAACTGAATCATCAAAATGGAGCACAGTAATGCTGTCGTCCTAAGGTAATGAAAATGATTGATCGAAACCAACAAACCGTTTTTGTGGGTACCGTCCATTTTCCGGACGGACGCCCTCTTCCTGAGGTTGTGACGGAGGAAGAAGCTGTCAAATTCTTGCGTATCGATACGACGGGGGTGAAGAATCCACAGATCACCCTCCGCTACTATCGAGAACAAGGGCTTCTCAGAGGCACCCAGATCGGAAAGAAGCTTTTCTACACGAAAACTGAACTGCTCGAATTTCTCGCCAAGCAGACCGAATTCACCAATAGGAAAAATACCGCCTGAATATCGCTTGACGCCATTTTCCGCTCGCGTTAGCATCCCCCAGCCCAAAAGCGACAAGAAATGTCGTCAGGAAAACAAATATGCATGACCCAAAGATCACCATCGTGAAGGATGAAAGACAAGGACGGAAGAAACCGTGGCTCGTCCGGTGGTATTCCCCCTACGACCCCACCACCGACACCCAAAAACGCCACAGTAAGTCTTTTGCCAAACGGAAGCAGGCGGAGAGGTTCGCAGAACAGCTTGAGGAAGATCACGAAGCAGGCATAACGCCCGACATGAAAAACATGACCCTTGGGGAATTCTGTGACAGGTACCTGCGGGTCAAGAAGAACGAATACCGGTATGGAACCTACCTGAACTATGTCTATACAATCCAAAGGCTGAAGAGCTATTTTAATGCGAACAGCCCTCTGACAGCCATCACGAAGGAGTACGCCGAGCAGTTTGTCGCCGACATCACCTTCATCAGAAAGGATCTATCGAGGAAATACAAAAAGGTGTCCGACAGTTGTCGAAATGTCCAGCTTCGAAACTGCAAGACGATGTTTTCGAAGGCCGTCGACTGGGACTACCTCCGCATCAATCCCTTTGCTCACGTCAAACAGGTCAAAGCCCAGAAGAAGACGTGGCACTACATCTCTCCCGCAGAATTTGAGTCGATCCTGAACGTCTGCACCGATCCCTACAAGCGTGCCTACTACGCCGTCCAGTACGGGTGCGGACTTCGAGCAGGGGAAGCTGTCAACCTGCTCTGGGATGGGGCAAACATCGACTTCGGATCGAACCAGATCACCATCGTCAACCGTCTGGCAACCCCTGAGATTCCGCCCTACACGATCAAGGATTTCGAAACAAGGACTGTCCCGATGCCCGACTGGGTGGTGAAGGAACTGCTCAACCTGTATCAGAATGTCTCGGAACACAACCCCTTCGTCTTTCTCTCGGATCGAAAATGGGGCACTATTCAGAAGTGGTGGAAGGAAACACAGAAAGACGGGCGGCTTTGGAACCCCGGCAACCTGCTGACCGATTCCCTGAGGGACTTCAAAATCTGGTGCAGGAGGGCAGGGGTCAAGAGCAGGAACAGGCTCTGTCAGCATTCGATGAGGAAAAGCTGGGCGACCAACCTCGCCAATGCCGGTGTCCCCATACAGACCCTCATGAAGATGGGCGGATGGTCGTCAATCGAGTGCTGTCAGCAGTACTACCTCAAATCCACCGACGAGAACGAAAAGAAAGCTGTTAGGGTGCTTAACCACCTGTTCGCCGACAGGGAGGTCGGGCAGGAGGAGGGGAGTGTGAGGGATAGGACAAGACAGGTCTAAGGCCGATTAGGTTCCGCTTCCGGCACGTTGTCCGGATCATTCGCGTACATCTCCTGAGCAGTAGCCAATGCTCTAAGATCAAAGCCAACGGGTATCCGCCTCTTTAGCTCAGCAACACCGACATGGCTTGAACGAAACCTGATGGAGACACCGCTTCCATAAGTATCTTCGAAATAGCCTTCAGGATCAACATAGAGTCCCTTGATGTACTTCCTGTTCTCTCCACAGACCAGCAGAACTCCGGGCGAATAATCCTCTATGCGTTTGATATCAAAGCGTTGGAGAAACTCGGCGCTAGCTTCTTCAGCGGTCTGAAATTCCAACGCCTCCCTCACGAATTTCTCCCGTCCGTAGGATTCAATCTGCCATTCCGACGGGCCACTGGAAAGAAACAATGGGGTGTAGGAAGCCAGTTTGTGCAGGAAGTTCGTTGTGATGACCATCAGGGCAATGCCGACAGCCACAACAACCACCGTAATTACCTTGCAGGATGTCTTCATGGTCTCCAGAGTTCCCCAAAAGCCTCAACTCTGAGAAAGCCGAGTCCTGTTCCTTAGTCCGGCATGAACGTTTTGCTAACCACCTTGCCATTCTCAAACCTCACGACTGCCCAGTCCGAGTTGAAGGCAGCTTTGTTACTGTGGCGGTAGGTGATTGAATCCCTAATTTCGATTTCTCCGGCAGGATTAACACAAGTTGTCAGGGTGATTCCCGAACGAACATCCGTCAATGTTCCAGTAGACGAGTTGTCGGTAGGCGGTGCAGGCCATCCGGTCCCCTTCATGTATTTGCCCATGATCGCCTGCACCTCCGAAACGCTCGTTCCCACACGAACCTTCCCGAAATCCCGCAGAAATGGCTTCCGTGAGTTCCACGGGACCAAATAAAGCACTGCCAATGACACGATCAATGAGGCGTAACAGACGAATTTCAACACGGATGCCCGCCAGAACAGCAGCGGCAGCAGTATCATTGTCCAGAAGAATCCGTAGCCCGCGAAGAACACGGCGGATGCACAAGCAGCCGCCCCCACTTCCCAGAAGGCGGCAAACACAATCGCCAAGACGCAAATGGTCGCAACGGCCAAGACCGAAGGATGTTGCTTCACCATCATTGACCCCCTCGAAATCATTTTGCATTCCTTAAGCCGCTTCATCTTACCCAAAACCGATACCTCCTGTCAATAAGACCTGATCACTTTTGGGCACCGATATGCCCCTCGGCTCAGACTCACCCCACACTGCCTGCCGACTGGAAACATAGTTGTCCAAGACGCTCACCGGACGCTGGGCCGAAATTTTGCCGAAAAATACCTGCTTGACAAAGGCGGGATTTCCGTATATAAGACTGTCAGCAAAGAACTTACGTGCAGTAATAGCGGGCGTAGTTCAGTGGTAGAACACTAGCTTCCCAAGCTAGATACGCCAGTTCGATTCTGGTCGCCCGCATTCTCCCGCCCCAACGCCGCACGTTGTTTGCCGCGGCGTGACCGTCCATAATCTCCCTAATGCCGGCCGCGAACCTGTCCGACTCTATTCAGCGTAGGAATCGAAGCGGCCTAAGAATATATGACCATGCCTTCAAAGGGGGGATGAAAAAATGGCTGAGCAGCAAACGATCCATGAAGTCAACGGGCTGGACATCGACGTCCTGAAAGACACGATCGACAAGATTCGCCAGGACCCCGAGTTGGCCAGATGCAGGTTCCATATCATCAACAGTTGGATCAAAGGCAATCACAACCGCACGATCATTGACACCTGGTACGGGGCCAGGCAGGAAAACGAGCACGAGCACATGTTCGAACTGGAGGCGGACGAGCCGCCGATACTGGCGGGCCACGACCAGGCGCCCAACCCGGTTGAGCACCTGCTCAGCGCACTCGCCTCATGCGTAACGACCAGTATGGTGGCCCACGCGGCCGCCCGCGGGATACGCATCCGTCAGCTCGAATCCGAAGTGGAGGGCGATATCGACCTGCGCGGGTACCTCGGCCTCGATGCGGACGTGCCGAAAGGCTATACGGACATTCGCATCAAGTTCAAGGTCGAGACGGAAGAGGCCGACATGGACAAGCTCAAATCGCTTGCCGAGTACTCGCCGGTCTACAACACGCTGATCAACGGCGCCAACGTGGATATCCAGATCGAGCCCAGACAAAGATAACGGCCGATCTGGGGAACGCGAGAACGCATCAGCCACGCAGCGCGTCAACGACCGTGAGGGCGACATAGCCGATGTAAGCGGCGACGAACAAGGCCGCCTCCCACCGGTCCAGCTTGTGCCGTTTGCCGGTGAACATGAACGCAAACAGAAGAATGCTCGCGAGGATAACGGCGCCTATGTCGCGGTTTGCGCCCAGACCGATGTCGATGGGCCGGATCACGGCGCTGATGCCCAGTATGAAAAAAATGTTGAAGATGTTCGACCCGACGACGTTGCCTATGGCAAGTTCCGGCTTCTTTCTGAACGCCGCAACGGCAGACGTCGCCAGTTCCGGAAGCGACGTGCCCACGGCAACCACCGTCAACCCGATCACCCGCTGGCTTATCCCCAGCGCAAGCGCCAGTTGAACCGCCCCCTGGACGACCCACTTGCCGCCGATGATCAGCCCCGCCAGCCCCAGTCCCATCATCAACAGCACGCGGCCCAATGTCCAGCCCGGCGCCTGCGTCTCGAAAACCGGCGCCTGCATCGCAATGCCTACTGAATAGTAAATGAACACCACGAAGAAGCTCAGCAGCACCAGCCCGTCGATGCGGCTCAATACATCCGCCCCGCCGCTGTCGATCAGCCGGTCGTTGACAAGCAGGCCCAGGAGCACGGCCGCCAGCAGGCTCAGCGGAATCTCCTTCCAAACCGTAGACCTGCCGACCACCAACGGAAAGATCACCCCCGAGACGCCCAGGATCAGCAGGATATTTGCGATGTTGCTGCCGACGATGTTGCCCAGCGCGATATCCGACGTGCCTTTGAGGCTGGCCGTCACGTTCACGAACAACTCCGGCAGCGACGTGCCGAACGCCACGGCGGTGAGCCCGATCACGAGATCGGATACCCCCACACGCCGGGCCAGCGACGATGCGGACGAGACCAGGAAGTCCGCCCCTTTGATCACGAACACAAACCCAACCGCCATCAGGACATAATTCAGCATTACGCGCCCCTGTTCGGAAATCACTTATCGCCCCCGACGACATTTCTTTCGGCCGAAGGCCCGCACCATATCACGGCTTGTTGCACGTCTCCATACCCTCGGGCGAACACAAACACTGTCAACGCGGCAGGGTTTAAGGCAACACGGCGCCGGCGTCCTCTATTATACCTGTTCCTCCGTCTACACGCCACAGGTGTGCGATACCACAGCGGTCGATAAAGGCGGCGAGACAGCGAGACGCGGCAACAAAAAAAGGCTGCCTTGTGGATGAGGACGAAGGCAACCTTTGCTCAAAAAGACCTGACGTCTTTTTCTTTCGGCACGGCAACACTAAATTATGCATCGTCTGAACGATCATGTCAACAGGAATTTTATCCGCGGCCCGATTTTTTTTGCATGATGCACCGGTGTCTTTACTGCCGTCCGCTGGTAAGCAAACGACTTAAAGTCTGCTGCGATGCGGGATCGGACCTGCGAAGAAAGGGCCGGCGCGCCGCAAGTTCATCTCGTCAGGCTCACTGGATCCTCGAGTTGGCTGACAACGTACCGAAGAAAACGCGCCGCGTAAAACTCATCGACGATGCGACGATCCACCGCCAGCGACACCGACATAGTCTTGCGCACGATCATGTCGCCGTCCGTCGGCCGAATCGTGTCGCAGATGTTGCCGATCGAAAGGATGCCCGTCGCTCCCGGCGGCGCGATCGCCAGAAACGAATGAACGCCGTACATGCCCAGGCCGCTGAGCACGATGGTGTCGCCGTGAAAATCATCCGGCGTCAGCTTGTTGGCGCGGGCCCGCTTCAACAGGCGGTCGCTTGCTTCGGCGATCTCCGCCAGGCTCTTGCCCTCCACTTCCTTGATCACCGGCACCACCAGCCCCTGCGGCGCCGAGACCGCAAATCCGACGCCGATGTGCTTGCTGATGCGGATGAAGTCCCCGCTGGGATCGAGCTGCCCCGCCATCAGCGGATACACCTGCACCGCGCGCGCCATCGCGCAGAAGAAGAAGTCGTTGGTCGTCACGCGAAGCCCCGTCTCCTTGCAGTACGGTTTGCGAAACGCCGTCAACTCCGTCAAATCGGCAACACACTCCAGGTAGCAGTACGGCTTGGACCGCTTCGACTGGAGCATCAGGCCGCCGATCAGCTTCTGGATTCTCGAAAGAGGGATCTGGTTTTTCGACTCGCCCGCCATTATGTCGGTGAACTATTCCTTATTACAGCTCGATTCTCCGCATCCGCCGAGGGCGGCATTGTACCACCGAAACCCGCCAATGCAAGCACGTGGACAGGCGACCCGCACACGCGATTTCCGGCCCGCTCTGCAAAAAGTCTGATAATTACCCTTGTCACGCCCCTGACGCATCGCTATAATTACCCATGTTCTCAATGCCCGAAAAAAACGCGGTTACGGCCGCGCCGAGGGCGTTTGGAGCTATGCCGTCCTCGCAGCCGGCGATCCGAAGGATCGCGCCGCCTGCGAATGCACTTGCTCGTTGGATGGTCGAAAATTCTTTCAAAACGTGCGCCGCACACGACCGCTGGGTTGCCAGCACGGATGCACAAAGGGTTATAGGACAGGGTGATCCTTCGGGCCGGATCCTTGTTTTTGCCGTCTTGGTTTGACTCAAGCCCCTCAGAAACCCCTGCCGATGAGCCCCTTGCGTTTTCGTGACAGTCACTTACGGTAAGAATGTTTTGAAGGAATCTTTGAAGGGCAAGGAGCTATGAAGACGGCATTCACGGAAAAAACGGACTGGCGGCGCATCGGCAAGTCGAAACCCCGGTGCATCGTCATCGGCGCCAATAATGGTCAGGGAGGCGGCATTGCCACCGAGACGATTTCAAGCTCGGTCAAGCCGCTCAAAACCTATCCTCAGATATGGAATGGGGATGAAGAAACCAATCTTGATGAGGGCCTCGACCAGGCCCCGGGAGCGGAGACTATGGCTATGGCGAAACAGGACAACAGGACGGAGGCGGCCGTCGGGCACAAGCCGGACACCGCTTTTCCAGGTGAAAGGGATGTGAAGGTGAAGGACATGGATACCACGACAATTACCAAAACACAATCGAATCAGGGACGGTACGCCACCATAGGCCGCGTCGGCGGAAAAACCCGCGAAGAGCGTTTGGCCGAAAGACAGGCGCGCAGCGAGGCCCGCAAGCGAGGCCGCGACCTCCACGGCGGGCTGGAACTCCTCGAACTCGACTTCCTCCTCGACATGGTCGAGAACATCGAAAGCAACGATGAATACGACATCATGATGCGAAAGCTCAGCTTCCACGAACTGGCCCGTACCTCCCGCATCAGCGAAGTCGACAGCAATGTCCTCCGTTACTACTGCCTCGACGAGGACGGCCTGTATGACAAGCAGATCCAGTGCGAAGCCATGAAGGAACTGGCCGCACGCACCATGCGGTCCATGGGCCACTGAACCGGCCGACGACCACACGGGGTTCAGGCCGTAACCTTTAAACGCTGTCACTGCGCAACAACGCAAAATAAACAAAGCCTGTCGTAAAGACAGGCTTTTTTGTTTCAACGCCGGGGCGCCGCCGTCAAACGCCTTTACCGCACGTTCAGCAAGCCAACAGAAGCTTTCGCAGGGTAACTACTCACCCTTCATCCCAAGTCCGATCTGTGCGGCAGCCGCCTTCATCCCCTCGATGGTCTCGGCGATCAGTTCGGATAATCCGACGCCTAACATCTCGGCGCCCCTGGAAATGACGTCGCGGTCGATCTTTGCCGCAAACGCCCTGTCTTTGAACTTCTTCAGCACGCTCTTGGCCGTCATGTCCAGGACGCTGCCTGAAGGCCGCACCAGTGCCGTCGCCGCAACAAGCCCCGTCAACTCGTCGACCGCGTAAAGCACCTTCTCCATCGTCTCCTGCGGCTCCACGTCCGTACAGATGCCCCAGCCGTGGCTCAACACCGCCCGCACAAGGTCCGCCGGCCACCCCCGCTCCCTGAGTATCTCCGCCGACTTGTGGCAGTGCCGCTCGGGGAACTGCTCATAGTCCAGATCGTGAATCAGCCCCACCAGGCCCCACCGCTCCTCGTCAGCGCCGTACTTGCGGGCATAATGCCGCATCACCGCCTCCACCGCCAGTGCGTGGTTGATCAGCCCCTCCGCCCGGTTGTATTCCGTAAGCAGCGAGAACGCCTCGTCCCGCGTCGGTACATACTCCGCCATAACACGATTCCTCCTGGAGATCGGCCCGTTTACGTCGCTCATGATAACGCAATCTCATTTTGGGGCAATCGTCTGGCGGATGCAAGGCAAATTGCCGTCGCCTCTGCGTTGCCCACAGGCCTGTGCCGGGGGCAACCAGCGCAAAAAGAAACCGCACCGGCCGACTCTTCAGCCGACCGGTGCGGTGTATGGCGGATGAACTGTTTATTGGTTAAACTGCTCGAAGTCATCGTCCAACGGAATGGCCTTTTGCACTTCCGCCCTGGCAATGACCTTCGGCCTCTTGTCGTCAGAAACCTTCTTCGACTCGGCAATCTGATGGAAAGCATGATCGCTCATGGTCAGGTGCTTCTGCTGCGTCGCCCCCTGGCGAACGGCAACCCGACCGCTGGCGCCCGCGACAAGGGCTGACAACTCATCCACGATCTGGTTCATCTGTTCGGCCTGGGCGCTCAGTTCCTGCGAAGCGCTTGCGCTCTCTTCGGCATTGGCCGCGTTCGCCTGAGTCACTTTATCCATCTGGGCGACCGCCGTATTGACCTGGTCGATGCCACGCGCCTGCTCCTGGGAGGCCGCTGCGATCTCGCTGACCAGGCTGCTGGTCTTGCCGATGCTTGCGACGATCTCCTCGAGAACCTTGCCCACCTCGCCGGCGATCTCGACGCCGTGCCTGGCGTTCTTCACCGAATCCTCGATGAGTTCGGAGGTGTTCTTCGCAGCCTCGGCGGAACGCATGGCCAGGTTGCGAACCTCTTCCGCCACCACGGCAAAGCCCTTGCCCGCCTCACCCGCACGGGCCGCTTCGACCGCCGCATTCAGGGCCAGCAGGTTCGTCTGGAAGGCGATCTCGTCGATGACCTTGATGATCTTGGCCGTTTGATCGGAGGACTTCTGGATCTCCTGAATGGCGTTGTTCATCCGGCCCATCGCCTCGGTGCCGCTGTCGGCGGCCTTGCTCGCCTCGCTGGCCAGTACATTGGCCTGCTGGGCGTTGTCGGCGTTCTGCTTTGTCATCGATGCCATCTCTTCCAGCGACGATGACGTCTCCTCCAGACCCGCCGCCTGCTCAGTCGCCCCTTCGGCCAACGATTGAGACGCCGCGGAAACCTGGCCCGATGCCGCCGCAACCTGCTGCGCAGTGATCGTAAGGCGCTGAACGATGTTGGTGATCTTCTTGGTAAGACCCGCCGAAATGAAGTACCACACCGTGATGGCGATCAGAAGCGAAACCGCGCTGATCGTCAGGAGCACCATCACGTTGCTTCGGCCGATCGCCGCAACCTGGTTCCTGGCCTCGAAGAACTCGTCGGCGTACGAACCGACGCCGATGATCCAGTCCCATGGGGCAAAGTACGCCAGAACCGCGATCTTTTCACGCTCCACCGTGTCGGTCGCGTTCTTCCAGAAATACCGCTGCTCGGCTAACTGCCCCGGCTCTAATGTCTTGGCCGTGCTGCATATCTCCTGGATGAAAAACTTGCCGTGGGCGTCTTTGGCCTGCGACAGATCCTCGCCGTCGCGCTTGCCGCCCTGTGAGACAATATACTTGCCCGCCGAGTCCAGCACATACACGTAGCCGGTCTTACCCACCTTGATGTCCATGATGGAGTCGCGCAGCGTCGTGGACGATTCCTGCGGGATGCCCACGTACAGCATGCCGATGACATCGCGGTTTGCATTGTAAATCGGCTCATAGGCCGTGACGCACCACTTGTCCACGACGAACGCCCTGCCGGTATACTTCTGGCCTCTGAGCACCGCGGCGATCACCGGGTTCTCCTGTCCGCCGGGGTTGACGCTCGGAATGTACGTCCCGATGGCTCGCTTGCCGTCCGCCCCGCGGACCGTCGTGCAGATCCGCAGCATGTCGCCTGATGCGTTCATCCGCTGAAACACCGTGCACGTTGCCCCGGTCAGCGACGTTACCGTATCCACCAGCGGAGAAGGCACGTTCATGTCCCTGTTCTGTTCCACCGGCTGACTGCCCAACATCACCTTCGGCAGCTCGACCCGAGTCTTGCTCTGCGTGTACTGATTGACCGCATCCCACTGCATCGTCTCGGCCGTCACCGACATCTCGTTGGTGCTCAGCACGTGACGCGACGCGTCAAGACTGCGATCAATGTGCATCTGAAGAAACTCCGCCTGGCTCTTGCAGATCCCGTACACGTTCTTGGCGATGTGCTCAAGATCGGCATACGCCAGCTTGGAGCTTTCGGCTCCTGCAGCCTCGACCATCTCGAGATTTCTGAAATAAACCACCGCTGAAACCAGAACCAGCGGCAGACTTGTGGCAAGCAGCCCCACAAGCAGCAGCTTCGTACGCAGCTTCATCTGTGAAATCATTGCCGTGTCCTCTTGGAAGTAATCTCTTAATTAGAACTTGTAAATCAAAGCCATATTCGCCCTCAGACTGTCGGCATCCTCCTGGTTCTTGTATCTCGTATCCCACCGGGTCAGCTCGAAGCCCACCGTGGTGTTCTTGTTGATCGAGTACATCACGTTGCCGAAGATCGACCGGTTGTACGTCCGTCCGCCCGCGGCCAGGTCGTCGCGATCCGCCTCGTCGATGCCTACGCCGAAGTTGAACGCCCACTTGTCCCATGGCGTCAGTGCGGCCGCCACCCAGCCGCCCTTGCTGCGGATGCCCTTGCCGGCCGCGTTGATGCCTTGGCCGATGCCGCCTAAGAAGGCGTCAAGGTTTTCGCCCGTGAAGAATTCGCCATTGATTGTCAGCCATTCGTTGATCGGCTGGGTGAGATCGATGTTGAAAGACCAGGTTTCCACGTCACCATGGTGGGCGGCGACCGTAGTATCGTATTCCTCCTCGCCCCAGTGACCCGAAACGCCGACAGACGTCTTCTTGTAGCCCGACAGCGACGGGAAGACAAAACCGGCGCGTCCCTGCAAGACGGGCCCGCCCTGGTCTTCATCGTTTGCCGTGATCGCCGTTCCCATGAAGCTGGAATCGCCGATGGTCCGGGCGATGGCGCCGGCCAGGGTTACATCGATGTCGTTACCTAAGGCAAATCCTTTGGTCAGCCGCAACTGTGGCCGCCGGTAGCCGATGTTGCCCGACCACCACTGCACGCTGTAACTCAGGGTGTTCGGGTTCAACGGCGAAAACACGTCCCATGTCTGACCGCCTGTAATGCTGAACCGCTCCTCGGGCCAGTCCAGCTGCACGTAGGCGTGCCTCATCATCAGGCCGGCCTTGTTCTCTCCCAGGCCGGCGCCGAAGAAATCGACTTCGACCTTGCCGCTGGCATTCATATCGCCGCCCTCCGGCCCGCGGAGATTAATACCCAGGCGTGTGGCATTGGCGCTTATGTTGAACTCATCGCCTTCCCGGTTGCCCGTTTCGGGCTCCACCCACCTTACAAAATTGCCCGGATCGGTCTGCTGGGTGTCGTACGAGCCGTCCAGCCTGACGAAACCGTACAGTTCCACGTCCAGGCCGGAAACCACCGGCTTCTTGCCTGCGGGCGTCTTGTTGACCATCGCCGCGATCTTCGCCAGCTCCGCCTCGCTCAGCGGCGCAGCCGGGGCCTCAGGCGCCGCCTCTTTCTTCTGAAGCAGTGCCTTGATCTCCTGCAGTTGCGCCTCGAGCTTGTCCACCCGCTGCCGCAATTCCTGGTTCTCACGCGCCAGCGCGTCGTTGGCCGCCGCGGCGCAGACATTTGCCGTGCAAACCAGGTACAGCACGGCCAAAACCAGTACCACTCTTTCCTTCATGATTGTTCTCCAAATGAATCCGAAATGATGCTGTTCTACGGGTCGAATTCTTCCGTACGGTGACCGGGTGACTGCAGTCTCCCGGCGTTGCTACTCGTTTGCAGGATCGCCTTTTACCTTGTTCAGCGAGTCGCCGGACAGCACGCGGTCGATGTCCAACAGGATCTTCACCGACGAACCGATCTTGCCCATGCCAAGGATGAAGTCCGTTTCGACGGCGGCCCCGAAGTGCGGCGCCTCCTCGATGTCTTGCCCGCCGATATCCAGTACTTCCTGAACGCGGTCGACCACAATGCCGGTGTTGAAGGTCCGTCCCTCCTGAGTGATCTCCACGACGATGATGCAGGTTTGCTCCGTCGTCTCCGTCGTCTGCATGCCGAACTTGGCCCGCAGATCAACCACCGGAATCACCTGACCCCGAAGATTGATCACGCCCTTGACGTACGCGGGCGTCCGCGGCACCGCCGTGATCTCCATATAGCCGATGATTTCCCGCACTTTCAAAATCTCAAGACCGAACTCCTCGTTGGCAAGTGCAAATGTCAGATACTTGCCTTCGCGGTCGGCCATCGTCGATGTGCGGGTCGCATGAACTGCTGTTTCCGTCATGACTGTGCCCTTTCAAAATGTAAAACGAGGGTGCAATCAGGAGCGGGCTGCAAAATGAATTGAGACAGACGTGCCGCGGCCATTCGCCGTCTGCCGGTACGCAGCGGCGATTTCAAAAATTGAAAGCCACGCTTTGGCTCAATGCAGTCCTTATTCCTGTGTTGCGCGTGTTCTCTTTTCTTTCGCGGTGATGTCGGGCGTGCGCGCTGCCGTGTCCGGTTGTGACGCCCACCCGACACGACTTTTTACGGCCGTCTCACTGGCCGGCTTGAAACGGGCGTTTCAGTTGCGCACAGTTTTTTTGCTGTCCGGAAATAGGCCGCGCACGGGCCTCGTGAAACGGGATGTTTGCGGACCAAAGCGGCAGAACAATGCACTCGGTGAAGCGAAAACGCGATGAAATTCGAGTTTTCGGACGTTGCCTCCGAACCCTTTTGTTACACCCTCCTGGGCCGCAAAACCTCTCTATCACCCGAATCCTTTGACTCAATCTCCTCAGTGGTAAGGCCCCGAAACGCGGTGCACAGGGCGGGAAAGCAGGCGATTGTGAGGCAGATGTGCAGGGTTTTCATGGTTTCTGTTCCTTTCGTGCGGGATGCGCAGGCTTGCGGCGCTGAATGCGGGCAAGCTGGCGCATTATGAGGTTATTTTGCCGTGATGCGGGGCGATTTGCAAGTCAACGCGGTGATGTGCGGGGATCGGGCGGGGGTACGGGGTGATTCCGCGGGGATGTACGGTGAATGGGGGAGATTTGGTGGTGGTTTGCGGTGGATGCGCGGGGAAGGTCGGTGGAGGCGCGGTGATGTGTGCCCCAAAGGGCCACAGAGTCGGAGGGGGCGGCGCTTGCGCGGCGTTAAGTGCAGCGGAAGGCGAGGCTTTTTGTCATGGGTTTGTGGTGATGGGCGGGGAATGTGCGGGTTTTGCGGTGAATCTCTAAAGGCTGATTTGGCGGATTACAATGGTTACATCTACAGAATATGTGCAGGCATATTCAAGGTAGGCAACTACTGAATGCAGTGGTGTTTATGGAATAAAGGGTGCGAAATATAAAAGGGATTACCCCGGCGGCCGGGATTAGTCGGCCGCCGGGGCAGTGCCTGCGGGCTTCCAAGGGAAGCCCTTGTTATGACAAGCCGGGAAGGCGCAAACTTGACGTGGTGACACAAGCGAGTATAATAGTCGACAGATCGTGTTTGGTATGTACAAGACAGTGGCACATAAAGAGATGGGACGAGCAGGCGCTCGTCCCAGAATAGTCATAATTTGAGGAGATGCCAAAATAGCAGCGCTCCGCAATCATCTCGTGAAAGAGATGACTTATTATAACTTGATCTCGGGAAAGATTGTAGGCGGGCACGACGCGAACGTCAAGAGAAAAGCGGGCAAGGGAGAAAAAAATGCGACAGAGCAGGATCGTGTTGGGGCTGGACATCGGGGTGAGTTCTATCGGGTGGGGGCTGGTTCAACTGGAAGAAGAGCCATATCCGTACGAGAGAGATGATGGGACCGTTGAACAAAAACAGCGAATCGTAAACGGGCGCATAATCGGGACCGGAGTGAGGTGTTTTCAGGTTCCGCAGGACCGGGAGAAGAAGAGTCTTGCCAAGAAGCGGGGCATCGCAAGAAGGAATCGCTGGAGGGTACGGCGCCGGGCGCAGCGCCTGAAACGCCTTGTAGAGCTGGGCAAAGAGTTCGGCCTTATCGGGGAGGACTTCCGGCACGAAAAGTATCTCAAGCCGGGCAAGGGAGACGGGGAGGGCAATTGGGATATCTGGACAATAAGGAAAGAGGGACTGGAACGCAAGCTTAGCGATGTAGAGTTGTTCAGGGTGCTGTATCACATTGCGAAACACAGGGGCTTCTACTTTCACACAAAGGCGGAGGAATTGCAGGAAGAGGATGCGAAGAGCAAACAGGGACAGGTCAAGCGAGGATTAGCGAGCGTTGAGAAGAAGTTGAGGGGGGGTGGATGGGAAACAGTGGGGCAGATGTTTTATGCTACGCTGAAGCAGGCGGAAGGAAAGAGGAAACGCAACAGAAAGGACAGCTATGAAAATCTCATGCACAGGAGGCTGCTGGAGAAAGAGATCGTAACCGTCTTTGAGAGACAGCGGAAGTTCCTCAACGGCAAGGCAGGCGAGGAACTGCAGAAGCGGTACATCGAGGAGATTCTTCTCTCTGAGAAGGGGCCGGACGAGGCGAAGCTGCAGAAGATGATGGGGGTGTGCGATTTTACCGGCAAACGGTGTGCGCCTAAAGCGGGGTATACAGCGGAAAGGTTTATGCTGTTCAACAGGCTAAACAGCATGAGTGTTGGTAACGGCGAGCGGTGTGGGGGCGGGGAAAGGCTTACTGACCAGCAGAGGCGCACAATTGAGGAGTTGGCCTACAACAACGAGAAGGTGACGTTCTGGCAGGTGCGGAATGCGCTCGGCTTAGACTCCAAGCTCGATGCGAGGTTCAATCTGTGTTCGTATCGAGAGCACGATCCCGAATACAGAAAAAAACTGGAGTGCGCGGTCAAGGGCGGGAAATTGGAGTTTGACGAGAAGCACAGGGTGCCGGTGGTGAATATACGAACCGGTGAGGTCCACGAGCTGGACGGAGAAATCCGAGAGGTGTTCGAGAGCAAGAAGTTATGGCCCAACGCCAAGAAGATACATGTCTTTTACTCGGATATCCGCAAACAGTTAAGCCTTTCGGAAGACGTGCGTTTCTTGAAGCTGTCGGGTTATACAAAATCGGCCGAGGAGTTGGGGAGCGAGGCAAAGTATGTCAAGCAGTTCGAAAATGCAATATTTGTGGAGTTGCGAGGCTATCACAAGCTGAGAAAGGCTATTGAGGGACAGTGCGGTCAGGCAGCATGGCAAGAGCTGCGGCAGGATACGGATCGGTTGGATGCGATAGCTGAGGCGTTGACGTACTGCAAGAGCGATGTGACAAGGAGAGCATACCTGAAGGAGCGCGGTATCCAGGACGAGAAGGTCATCGAGGCGATATTGAGGGTTAATATGAGCCAGGTGGCAAACCATTCGCAGGAAGCGATGAGGCGGCTCTTGCAACACATGGAGAATGGCGCGTTATTCAATGAGGCAAAGGAGGAGTGCGGATACGGGCGCGTAGAGTACGACAAGCAGAGGCTGTTGCAGCCGTACAGCGGAGTCTTTGAAAATAACCCTGTGGTTGCGCGGGTGATTTCACAGGCACGGAAGGTGGTGAATGCAATTGTGCGGAAGTACGGGGAGGAGTACCCTATCGACCAGATACATGTCGAGGTGGCGACAGACTTGGCAAGCAGCAAGAAGCGCAGGGAGGAGATAGCTTGGGGGCAACAGCGATACAGGGAGGAGAAGGAGCGGGCAAAGGAGAGGTGCCGGGAATTCGGGATCGACCCGGATGAAGGACAAAACCTGCTGAAGTTTCGGCTTGCAGAAGAGCAGAACTGCAGGTGTGTTTACAGTGGCGCGAGGATTACGTTATATCCAGGCGGCGGCAAGGATGAGGTGTACGTTTTGGACTGCGAGATCGACCACATTATACCGATGAGCCGGTCGTTTAACGACAGTCTTAACAACAAGGTGGTTTGCACTCCTCAGGCGAATCAGAACAAGCGAGACCGCATACCTTACGAGTGGTTTGAGGAGCGGTATGGCAAAGACAGTGAGCAGTGGAGCGCGTTTGAGCGAACCGTAAAACAGCTTTACGGGATGCCGTATCCGAAAAGAAGGAACCTGCTGCGCAGGAGCTGGACGGAGGAGGATAAGGAGCGGTTTATCAGCAGGGACCTCAATGATACGCGGTATGCCGCCAGACACCTGGCGGAGTACATGCGGAAGTATTTCGATTTTTCCCGCTCGAAGAGGAGCGACATAAAGGAGGTGAAGCGGATTCAGGTGCGCAGCGGCGGGGTGACGGCATTTTTGCGGCACATGTGGGGGCTAAACAAGGACAGAGAGGCAAACCATCTTCATCATGCTGTCGACGCACTGGTGGTTGCGTGTGCAACAGACGGGCACGTGTATCTGGTTTCGAATTTGTCAAAGGAGGTAGAGCGAAAGGGAGAGAATTGGTACAGGGCATTCGGGCGGGACAAGTTCAAGCCGTGGGGTCTGGTGCGTGAGGATATTATGGAGGCCGTGGGAAGGATATTTGTTTCGAGGATGCCGCGCCGTACAGTAACGAGTGCCGCGCATGAGGAGAGCATCAAGAGTATGAAGAAGGAACGCCCGAAGAAACGCGTGGTCGAGGTTGGGGGAGGTTATGCGGAGATCGGGGACATCGTTCGTGCGGATGTGTTCGTGGATGAGAAGGGGCATAACTACATGGTTCCGATCTATGCGGTCGACATGGCGTGCAGCAAGCCGCTTCCGGATAAATATCTGCATAAGAACGATGCGCCGTATGCGGAGTGGCCGAGTGCAAAGGACGACGGGCTGACTTTTCGGTTTTCATTGTACAAGGATGAGCTTGTAAGTCTTGACGGGAAAATGTATTATGTAGCGTATGTGCGAGGGAGACGGGCAGTGATAGCCGTGAAAAATGTGGATGGATCGCCGTTTCCAAATGGGCGCACGGAAGTGGAGATGGCGTACAGGAGGGCAAAATTAGCCAAGTACTGTGTGGATGTGCTCGGAAGTTTGCGCGAGGTACACGAAAGGAGGCGGGTAGGAAACCAATTCGAGGAGTCCAAGCGAGGTCGAAAAGGCCAAAAAAATGAAGGTCTTGGATAGACGAGGAAAGGGGAAGGACGGATTTTTTGAGGCACGATTCGGCGTAAACGCTTGTATGACAAGAGGTTACAGCCCACGTATTGTAGCACGTGAGGAAATGAGATCAAGTTATAACCTTCGAGTACTGCGGCAACTATTACCGCCTATTGTAGCACGTGAGGAAATGAGATCAAGTTATAACAGGTGAATCCCGGCTCATCAAGGCGAGCGTATTGTAGCACGTGAGGAAATGAGATCAAGTTATAACACAGATTTGTTCCGGGAATATCGTTCGCGTCATTGTAGCACGTGAGGAAATGAGATCAAGTTATAACCCGGTGCGCGCGGGGCGCAAGCTCCTTTACATTGTAGCACGTGAGGAAATGAGATCAAGTTATAACGCACGGTGCAGGCAGGTGCGCCATCATGAGATTGTAGCACGTGAGGAAATGAGATCAAGTTATAACACGTCATCGTTCAGGAGCAGTACCTTCTCGATTGTAGCACGTGAGGAAATGAGATCAAGTTATAACAAAGCTCCGGGTGAACCTCGAACCATTGCCATTGTAGCACGTGAGGAAATGAGATCAAGTTATAACTGTATGGTAGCCCAGGACGAGACAAACGACATTGTAGCACGTGAGGAAATGAGATCAAGTTATAACTAATTCAACTGAATCCACTTCGCCTTTTCTATTGTAGCACGTGAGGAAATGAGATCAAGTTATAACCCCCTGATGCGAGAGGGATTTAGTGACATATTGTAGCACGTGAGGAAATGAGATCAAGTTATAACGGCGGAAACTGCGTGTGTACGAGGACACAGATTGTAGCACGTGAGGAAATGAGATCAAGTTAATTGCAGGTGAATGAGGATGCTTAAGCGTGTGATCGAGGTATCGCACGCAGGGACGCGGTTGTCTGTGAGGCTGGGGCAGTTGGTGGTGGCGCGCGACGGGGCGGAGCTGGGGCGGATTCCGTGCGAGGACGTGGGGGTGTTGCTGGTGGATCACGCGGGGGTTGTTTATACGCACACGGTGTTTACGGAACTGCTGCAACACGGCGCGGCGGTGGTCTTGTGCAATGGGAGTCATCACCCGGCGGGGATGCTTCTGCCTATCGAGAGCAACGGGGTTCAGACGGAGCGGTTCCGCAAGCAGATTGCGGCCAAAGAGCCATTGAAAAAGCAGCTTTGGAAGCAGGTGGTTCAGGCAAAGATTCGCCACCAGGCGCATCTGGTGCGCCGCGACGAGGTGACATACCGGTGGCTCAAGGCTCTTGAGAGACGGGTCCGCAGCGGAGATCCAGAGAACATCGAGGCGCAGGTAAGCAAGCGATTCTGGGCGGCATATCTGCCTGAGACGACATTTCGGCGCGATCGCGGCGGGGCCGTGCCAAACAACCTGCTCAACTATGGATACATGGTTTTGCGGGCAGCGGTTGCGCGGGCGTTGTGCAGTGCGGGGCTCTTGCCGTCGTTAGGGATACATCACCGCAATCGATACAACGCATTCTGCCTGGCCGACGATATGATGGAACCGTTTCGAGGCTTCGCCGAAAAAAAGGTCAGAGACATTTTCGTCGGGGCCAGTGAGGATTTGTCGGAACTTGATCAAACGACAAAGGCGAAGCTGCTGGAAGTGCTTTACGAGCCGGTGACGATCGGGGGGTATGAGGGGCCGCTGATGGTGGGACTGCACCGCACGGCGGCGTCGTTGGTGCGATGTTACGCGGGGCAAACAAAGCGGTTGGAACTGCCAGAAATTTGAGTTCCTTCTTTACCACGAAGGGCACGAAGAGCACGAAGGAAATAGGATGATTTTGAGCGGGTACAGAGCGGTGTGGATTTTACTGATGTTTGACCTGCCGACGGATACGAAGAAGGCGCGGCAAGACTACACGGTTTTTCGAAAAAACATTATGCGGGACGGTTTCACGCGGATACAATATTCAGTGTACATTCGGCATTGTGCCAGCGAGGAGAACGCGGATGTTCATTACGGACGGGTTAAGACGTATCTTCCGCCTGATGGGGAGGTTCGGGTGCTTACGGTCACGGACAAGCAGTTTGAGCGGATGGCGATTTACTGGGGAAAACTGCGCAAACCGACGCCTGCGCCGCCGCGACAGCTCGAATTATTCTGAGCTGTTTGCGGCGCAAGTGGCTGGCAGCACAGGACTTGCGAAAAAGGTATTGTAACTAATCCATGCCTGAGAGCAAGCCACAACCAGTTTGCGAATCGTGTCGTCGCCCTGTTTATTGTAACTAATCCATGCCTGAGAGCAAGCCACAACGTGCCGCCCGAATCTTGTCGCAGAAGTAATATTGTAACTAATCCATGCCTGAGAGCAAGCCACAACTGAGGTGTATCTCTGGAGCACGAGAGATGTATTGTAACTAATCCATGCCTGAGAGCAAGCCACAACTGCCTCTGTTGCGAGCTACCGAGCTTACGAATTGTAACTAATCCATGCCTGAGAGCAAGCCACAACGCCGGTGCGCATGGTGCAAGCAGGTGCGCCATTGTAACTAATCCATGCCTGAGAGCAAGCCACAACCAAACCGCGTGCCCACCTTGTCGCCTGTCAATTGTAACTAATCCATGCCTGAGAGCAAGCCACAACGCGACCCTGCCCGGTTCGGCGACGACGAGAATTGTAACTAATCCATGCCTGAGAGCAAGCCACAACGTGGTGGGGCGCGTATTCGGCGATTCCTTAATTGTAACTAATCCATGCCTGAGAGCAAGCCACAACAACCGACGACGACCCCTGGCGAAAACTCGAATTGTAACTAATCCATGCCTGAGAGCAAGCCACAACGGTCCTGCCACTCTCTCACCGCCCGAATATATTGTAACTAATCCATGCCTGAGAGCAAGCCACAACTGGGGCTGACGTGCCCGACTGCATAGCCCATTGTAACTAATCCATGCCTGAGAGCAAGCCACAACCCTCGACCTCCCCCGTCTTTAACGCGATAGATTGTAACTAATCCATGCCTGAGAGCAAGCCACAACTGCCCTTACGGTTTGCCCCGGGCCTTTTGATTGTAACTAATCCATGCCTGAGAGCAAGCCACAACTACCCATGATTTGCTCCCTTTGCACACATATTGTAACTAATCCATGCCTGAGAGCAAGCCACAACACGTGATTATCCACCCACCCCTCGCCGCTCATTGTAACTAATCCATGCCTGAGAGCAAGCCACAACATGACCGCGTCGATGTGCCGGCATTGTGTGATTGTAACTAATCCATGCCTGAGAGCAAGCCACAACACGCCGACGGCACTGTACACCGACTCGCCGATTGTAACTAATCCATGCCTGAGAGCAAGCCACAACATACAGGCGGGTGCAGCCATGAGGCGTAAAATTGTAACTAATCCATGCCTGAGAGCAAGCCACAACTGATTTCCTACGATCCCGAGCGCGGGCACAATTGTAACTAATCCATGCCTGAGAGCAAGCCACAACTCACAGTCTGAAGCTGCCGCCGAGTCCGCAATTGTAACTAATCCATGCCTGAGAGCAAGCCACAACCACGCGCCACGAGTTCCGACATAGGCCCGGATTGTAACTAATCCATGCCTGAGAGCAAGCCACAACAGGTGCGCGAGTACAACGAGGAGCGCGAAATTGTAACTAATCCATGCCTGAGAGCAAGCCACAACGTCCCCGCTCCAACTCTGCGACGGTTAAGCATTGTAACTAATCCATGCCTGAGAGCAAGCCACAACCGGACGCTGCAGCGCCTGGCAATGGCGCATATTGTAACTAATCCATGCCTGAGAGCAAGCCACAACAGCAGGAAGAGAACGGTTTGACGGTTCGTATTGTAACTAATCCATGCCTGAGAGCAAGCCACAGGCGACAATGGGACTCAGGGGGTGGATGCGTTGGGGTTGGTGCGGGAAGCGCGTTTGGGTGAGGTTGTTTTCGGCACGGGGTGAAAATGGTGTTATATCGTGAAGGTGGGGGCAGGTGTGACGGTGAAGGGGGATGTGAGGCCGGGGGTTGTTGTGCTGCTCGGGGTGTTGTAAGGCGACAAAGCGGTACGGATTGCAACTGAAGATGTGGAGCGAGCGTGCAGGCGATGGAGAGGATTATTCGGGCGGCGGGCATTTGTGTGCTCCTTTCGATTCGGCAATAGTCAATAACCAATTAATTGTCCCTCTATACATGCACGAACCTGCGTGTTTCGTGCGAAAAATCCGGTTTTGTGCGCGGGTGAAGAATCCGTAAGTGCCTGTGGGGCAGGGAGATAAAATTTTTTTCAGAAAATCGGCGGCAGGCGGAAAATGGCAACGCGTTTGGTGCTATGTGGAGACAAGCGCGTGCCATTTCCTGATTTGCAGATGTGAGCGGTTTTTTCCGGCACGGGGTGAAAATGGTGTTATATTGTCAGGGTAGGGGTTACTATGGCGGTGAAGGGAGGTGTGAGGCCGCGGGGGCGGGAGTGTCGATGGCGGTATAGTGGACTGGAAGAAAGGAGAACTGAGATGGGCGGGACGAGGCCGGCTGTGTCGGGGTTGGGCGGATGGTGCGCGAGGATGGTGCTTGTTTGCGGGGTTGGGGCGGTTTTGTGCGGGGGGTGCCATTTTTCGCAGGAGTGGCATTTTTCGCAGGAGCGGTACGAGCGGACGGAGTACTTAGAGGCGCCGTTAGAGGCGCAGCGGCGGTTTGCGGCGGAGACGTACAACGGGGCGATTGCGGTGAAGGGGGTGGACGAGGAGAGGTGCAGGGTGACGGCGCGGATCATCGGTTATGCGCCGAAGATCGAGGAGGCGCAGCGTCTGGCGGAGCAGGTGCGGGTGAGGCTGGAGGCGCGGGACGGGGGGCTGGCGACGTTGGTGGAGAAGCCGAATATTCCGCTGCAATGCGGGGTTTGCGTGGAGTTCGATGTGGCGGCGCCGCGGCGGACGGGGCTGGATCTGGTGACGCACAACGGGGCGGTGCGGGTGAGCGATATTGCAGGGGACGTGCGGGTCAAGACGCATAACGGCGAGGTGCGGCTGGAGCGGGTGGTCGGGCGGGTGGACCTGGAGACGCACAACGGGCAGGTGGTGGTGGAGGGCCTGACGGGGCAGGCGGAGTTGGAGACGTATAACGGACGGATTGTGTGCCGGGGGCTTGTGGGGCCTTTGAATGCGGTGACGCACAACGGGGACGTGGAGGTGGTGTATAGTGAGGCGGCGGGGGCGGGGCCGGAGAGCCGGGTGGTGACGCATAACGGGTCGATTGATTTTACGGGGCCGCCGGGGCTGTCGGCGCGGGTGCGGATTCAGACGCACAGGGGGACGGTGAGGACGGCGGTGCCGATTACGATGGAGGGGGAGATCGCGAAGAATCGCGTGATCGGTACGGCCGGAGCGGGGGAGGGGATGGTGCGGCTGGAGACGCATAACGGGTCGATTACGCTGCGGTGAGGAGGGGTGGCGCGAGGCGGTCAGGGGTGCAGCAATCCGGGCGAGGGCGGTCGCCTTCACGGTTGTGTTTCATGATCATGAAACAACTCCACTTGTTCTTTGAACCGATACGTGCGGTGAGGTGTACGGTTCGGGATGCAGTCAACAGAGGGCGGCCGGTACCAGCGCAGAAAAAAAGCCAGATTCCGGAAAAATCGGGCGATTTAACAGAATCCGGCTTAGGAGGAGGCGATGACGTACTTCCTCGCTTAGGTGTTTTCACCCGTATAGAGGCGGGCAAGGGCGGATGTGTTACGCATTTTTCACGAATTTTGCAAAAAAAAATGTCAAGGCCGGGAGAGGGAGCGAAAACCGCGTTTTTCAGGGCGCGAGGGAGGTTTTACGGCCGGCGTTCGGTTCTTTCGGGGTTTCAGTGCGGGGGCCGGGACGGGCATTTCGTTGTATCGGACGTAGCGGATGAGGTTAGGTCTGGTGGGTATTGACTGCCGGACGGCGGGGTGGTA
>Ga0209506_1001145_pt1 | contig 29341 bp, 21 predicted proteins | sample AD_JPNHG2_MetaG_FD_184409 | JGI IMG/M metagenome (GOLD analysis project Ga0209506, IMG submission 184409) | Active sludge microbial communities of municipal wastewater-treating anaerobic digesters from Japan - AD_JPNHG2_MetaG (SPAdes) (version 2) | ecosystem: Engineered > Bioreactor > Anaerobic...
ATCGGCGTTTCGGACAATTGGAACAGTCACGAGAAAGCAAGACCGCGTTCGGGCAGCCAATAAAGGGCATCCACCGCCGAAAAAAAATGCAAAAATCACGCTTTCAGGTCAGACTGCGGAACTTGGGCTAAGTACCAGAACATGTAAAACAGGATGACCAGGTCGATCATGTCGGCCGCAAAGCCGAAAGGCGCCGCCAGGATCCCCAGGAAGTGCGCCATCACCATCACCAGCCCGTCAATCAGAAACGGAACCACCACAAACAGCGCTAACATCCACAGCCCTGCCAGGCTGGTGGGATACAGGAACACATCAATAAACCACGGCAGTGAACCGTACTTGCCTTTCGGCTGCTCGTCCCGCTCAGTCTCAATCATGACACGGCCCTCTGGGCATTGCCCCACCCTGAATACAGGACGAGACCGCGCGGCCGTTGTTACAAAAAAACCGCAGGCCCTCCGGCCTCAGGCCAAAGCCGCCTTGATGACCTCCGCCGCCCTGCCAAGCGCCTCGTCCAGCCGCGATGCGTCCATGCCCCCGGCCTGGGCCATCTGCGGCCGCCCGCCGCCGCCCCCGCCCACGATAGGAGCAATCTCCTTGACGATATCGCCCGCCTTAAGGCCCCTGCCGACAACGTCGTCCGTCATGGCCGCCAACAGCGTCACCTTGTCCTGCGCCTCGGCCATCCCCAGAACAATGGCCGCCGACTTCGCCTTCTTCTTGAGGCTGTCCACCGCCTGCCGCACCTGCTCCACGGGACACGCCGAAATCGTCCCTGCCACAACTGCCGTCTCGCCGATCCGTTCCGCCTTCTCCAGCAGCCTTGCCGTCTCAGCCATCACATCGGTACCACCTTTCTTCGCTGCCGACTTCAGTTCTTTGGCAAGGCGCTTATTGTCCTCCAAGAGCTTGCCTACGCGCTCCACGATCTGCTCGGGAGGCGCCTTCAACAGCCCGGTCAGACTTTCCACAACCCGGTTCCGTTCAATCAGATGCGCAATCAGCCCCTGCCCGGTCAGCGCCGTAATCCGCCGAACGCCCGCCGAAATGCTCTCCTCCTTCACAACAGCAAACCCGCCGATCTGCCCCGTGCTGTCGACATGCGTGCCCCCGCAGAATTCCCGGCTGAACGCCTGCGTGATAGCCGAGCCGTCCTGTGCCCCGATGCCCACAACCCGCACCTCGCTGCCGTACTTCTCCGTAAACAACGCCATCGCCCCGATCTTCCGCGCCTCGTCGATCGGCATCACCGCACAAGTCACCGGAATATCCTCCGCGATCTTCTCACTCACCAGGCGCTCGACCTCCTGCAACTGTTCCGCCGTCAGCGCCTTGGGATACGTAAAATCGAACCGCAGATAATCCGCACAAACCAGCGACCCCTGCTGTTTCACCGAATCACCCAGAACCTGCTGCAGCGCCCACTGCAGCAGGTGCGTCGCCGTATGGTTCTTCTTCGTCGATTGCCGCTGCTTGTCCACCCGGGCGCACACATCGTCCCCGACCCTGATCACACCAGAAGCCATCCTGCCGCGGTGTACGACGCAATCGGCGATCTTCTCCGTATCCTCAACCACAAACTGTCCTCCGGGCCCCTCGATAACGCCGCAGTCGCCCGCCTGCCCCCCCGCCTCGGCATAAAAGCACGTCCGGTCCAGCACAAGGCCCGCCTGGCCGGCCGTCTCATTGAGGCTGCCTTCCGCCTTGAACCCCTCCGCATCGATCCAGCCGACCACCCTGGCTCGACACACATCCCCCTCGTATTTGGCCGAATCGTCCGTCGCCGGCAGCGCAGCGCCGCCCAAACCCGCCGCCATGGAATTCGTCTTTTGCGCAGCCCGCGCCCGCGCCCGCTGCTCCTCCATCAGCGTATCAAACGTCGCAGTATCCACCGTCAGTCCCCGCTCGCGAGCCATCAACTGCGTCAGGTCGACCGGAAAACCGTACGTATCGTAAAGCGCAAACGCATCCTCGCCGCTGATGACCTTGCCGCCCGATTTCTCGGCCCGCTCCGCCGCCTTGGCAAAAATATCCAGCCCGCGGTCCAACGTCCGCCCGAAACTGGCCTCCTCGGCCTCGATCACCGTCGACACGAACTTCGCCCGCTCCCGCACCTCCGGAAAAGCATCGCCCATCGTATCCGCCAGCACCCCCACAAGCTTGTACATGAAGGGCTCGTGCATGTCCAGGACGCGACCGAACCGTGCCGCTCGCCGCAGGATCCGCCGCATCACGTACCCGCGCCCCTCGTTGGACGGCGTTACGCCGTCGGCAATCGAAAATGCCAGCGACCGGATATGGTCGGCGATCACGCGAAACGCGCTGTCGCTTCGGCTGTCCAACATCGACGTATACCGGTGCCCCGTCAGCTCCTCAATAGCATCGATAATCGGCGTGAACAGATCGGTATCGTAGTTGCTCCGCTTGTTCTGCAGCACCGCGCAAACCCGCTCTAACCCCGCCCCGGTATCGATGTAGCGCGCCCCCAACTTCTGCAGGCTCCCGTCCGGCTGGCGATTGAACTGAATAAACACGAGGTTCCACAACTCGATGAACCGCGCACACCCCGCGTTGACCCCGCACACGTGTCCCTTCACATGCTGCATGTCGCATCGGTCTGGCCCGAGGTCAATATGAATCTCACTGCACGGTCCGCACGGCCCCGTTGCCCCCATCTCCCAGAAGTTGTCCTTCTTGCCGAAGTACAGCACCCGCTCCTTCGGAATACCCGTAATCTTGACCCACAGATCCGCCGCCTCATGGTCGGGTTCGCTGCCTTCTTCGTCACTGCCCGCGAACACCGTCGCCCAAAGCTTGCCGCGATCGATCCCGTAAACCCGCGTCAACAGGTCCCACGCCCACTCGATTGCCTCCGCCTTGAAATAGTCATTGAAGGACCAGTTGCCTAACATCTCGAAAAAGGTGTGGTGATACGTGTCCATCCCCACCTCTTCCAGGTCATTATGCTTGCCGCTGACCCGAATGCACTTCTGGCTGTTGGCCGCCCGAGGCCAGGCCGGCTTCCGCAGGCCCAGGAAGATATCCTTGAACTGGTTCATCCCCGCGTTCGTGAACAAGAGCGTCTCGTCCCCTGCCGGAACAACACTGACGCTCGGCACAAACGTGTGCCCCCGTTCTCTGAAAAAGTCGATGAACGTACTTCGGATTTGCTTCGATGTAAACACTGTTACCTCACATAAGGGAAAACCATCCCGCGGCCACCGGAAAACACGCATCAAACCGCAGCTAAGTCTCTATACAACAAGGGCTTACACACAATCGCACCGGATTTCCATCACATTTACTTCGTCTCGACCACCCCACCTGCTTAACATCGGACCCGCCGATGCTTTTCCCTAACCGCAGATGAGAACACAACTTATACAGACCCCGCCGCAAAAAGTCATGAAAAATCGCCGAAGAACCTGACCCTCTCCCATGAATAAAATGCGGCGGCATCGATTTTCACCCGCCGCCTGCTCGCCCGCTGCTCCGGGTCTTTGGGCTGCACATGCCCCTGCCGATCCGCCTCGATTACACGTGATGCACCGGATGTGCCGTCAAAACCTCCTCCACGCGCTCGTCCATCGCCTTCTGGTCCTTGGCAAAACTGCACAATCCCGCCAGATTCATCAAACTGTCCAGCCCGATCGCCCCCGACGCCAGCTTCTCCTCCCAGTTGGCCAGTCTCGGGATCTTCCCTTCCACCGTACTGACCTCCCGCTCCTCGTCACTCCACCGCACCAACACGTCTCCGCATCCATGTTCCTCGAAGAAACCGATCAGGTCGTCAGGCGTAAAACTGTCCAAGTCTTCATTTTCCAGCTGGTCCACGCAGTCGACCAGTTCGGGTGAAATGTGCCACAGCGTGTTCAGACGCGTCTTCGTCATGTCAACATTTGCATTCACTCCCGCCGAATACAGCCTGTCCGTCCGGTCGGTAATATCATCCGGCCGCGGATTGTAAGCCAGAAATTCCTGCGCTGCTTTCGGCGGCATCGTCAAAACGTCCAACCCCGCCAAATCCAGAATCTGCTGCCCATTCCGCAGACTCGCCCCGATCTGCCGCGTTTCCACACCATACCGCTTGCGAATCTCACGCACCGCCGTCTGAGACGCCAATGTGGCCTTTTCACCCACCATATCCCCGCTGCCCAATTCATTGCTGGACACAAAACTGTTCAGTCGCCCCAGGAATACGTTCACAAACCGTGGCCGCGCGATCCGCGCAGCGACGTAATTCTGTCGCGCCGAAAACCCTAACGTGTGATTGATCGGCACACCCTCCATCGCCAGCCGCCGCGTCGCTAACAACCCCGTCGGCGTAAACGGTATCTTCACAATGAACCGCTCCGGACACAGGCGATAATAACGCCTGGCATACTCGACCGCCCGTTCGACATCATGAGCCAGATCCGTATGCTCCTCCACCGAAACCCACGACTCGAACCGCTCCACCAGGCGCATCGCATGCCATGCATTCAGCATAAACGCAAACTCAAGCCGCTTGTCTCTCTCGCTCAACTCCCCGTGCGATTCGAGCAGTTCCCCCATTTCCGGAATAATTGCATCGTAGCGCCCCGTCTGAATCTCTCTGTTCAACAGCGTGTTGTTGGTTGTCAAGGCCCTGAACTCGCGGGTCCAAAGGGCCTCGGCATCCTCAATGCTGCCGGTATCCAGCCACAACTCGGTTCCCAGACTCCCGAACTTGCCCCAGATCTCGCTCGAGCCGAAATGCAGTTTGGTTTCATCGTACCTCGGCGAAAACCCGGCCTTCAGGAATATCTCTATTTCGCGCGTCAGGTTTTCTCGTTCTGTTACTGTCATGACGTCTCCTTTCCCCACTGCTGCCCCCCGGCCAGCCTATGTTTCATACCTCAAGCCTCGAAATGCTGTTCAAGAACCACCTCCACAACTGTCTGCCGTCGGTAAATCGGCTCAAACGAGCGCTCCTGGACTGCAAAACTGCCCAAAACAACCATCCACCGCCCGCCCGAACACTGCGACCGATAATCTGAGCCTGCTCACGCCGTTATCGCCCCTTTGTCAGTACTCTTGGAGGTGTCTGATGGAGCCCCGCTGGCTTGTTCGCCCCGCTGACGTTAGTGACGTCTGGTATTCGTGGCTTGGCAGCAATCCAAAATTGCCCACACACCCCAAATTGCCTTGACTAACACAAACCTTCCTGCTATAATTAGTCCAGCATGAGGTTTTAAATAACACAGCGGGGGTGCTCAACCATGACCCGAAAATCTCTGGCAATTTTGGCATGGGCGCGATATAATATCAGCGCAGTGCTGCAGAGGTCGGGTAAGAGACCAGGACCCTCTCCAGACAGTCAAAAACGGGCAAAACACCCGGAAAAAGTGTAACGGCCGACGTGTTGCGAGGCTCTGTAATTACAAACTGCGCGTGTTCTAAATCGAACGCGAACAGGTCCCGGACAGGAACCTGACAGCAGTGTGGTGACGGCAAGGTCGCAGAGTCTCCCACAAAGGATTCCGAGCGGCCTTGTATGGTCTCAGGACTATGGCAGGCGATGAACTGAAAACACAGATGAAGGGGGGGACAATCTCCTCGTCTCAGGTCCAGCCTCTGCGGCCGGCAAACACCGCCGCTTCGCCCGTACCCGTGCCCCGAAAAGACACCATGATGGCCTGCCGCTACGAACTGAAGTATCGTATCGCCGAATCCAAGGCACGGGCCATCGCCGAATACGTCCGCGCCTATATCGAACCTGACCGCTATGCAAAACTGCGGCCCCGCGGCGAGTACCCCATCACCAGCCTGTATCTCGACTCCGACGGTTTCCAACTGGCACGCGAGACCCTTGAAGGCAAAAAGAATCGCTTCAAGCTCCGGATACGAGGGTATAGCGAAAACCCCGAGTCACCCTGCTTCTTCGAGGTCAAACGCCGTGTCTCGACCGTCATTCTTAAGAGCCGGGCCCGTGTCCGCCACGAGGACATCGCCCCAATACTCCTGACCGGCCGCATCCCCACCGGCCACAAGACCGACGAAAACGCCCTTCGCCAGTTTCTGCTCTACGTCAACTACATCCAGGCCAAGCCCCTCGTCCTCGTACGCTACATGCGCGAGGCCTACGAGGGAGACGGCGACAACCGCGTCAGGGTCACCTTCGATCGCCGTCTGTGTTTCAAGATCACCCGAGAGCCGAAGGTCGAGCTCAACGGCCCGGGCTGGCAGGACGCGCGTCTGGGCTTTACAATCCTCGAGATCAAGTTCACCGCGAAGTACCCTGCATGGCTCAGCAGGATGGTTAAAATGTTCAACCTCAAACAAGGCGCCATGTCAAAGTACGCTTCATCGGTACAGTTGTCTTGTGCAGCCGGATTCTGTGCACCTCGACGATACGACGTGGACGCACTTCAGGTGATGGGATACGTTCATGGATAAGATCTGGGAATTTCTCGATGGCGCAACACCCGCCAGTATGTACACGCCGGAGACGGTCCTGTTGTCCCTCCTGTTGGCTTTCGTGCTGGGCCAGGTCGTCGCATGGGTATACTACTTCACCCACAGCGGCTTGTCCTATTCCAAGTCGTTTGTGCAGTCGCTTATCTTGATCACCGTCGTCATCTCCATGGTCATGTCCACCATCGCCGGCAGTTTCGTCACCGCCGTCGGCCTCATGGGCGCTCTGTCCATCATCCGCTTCCGCAACATGATCAAGGACACACGCGACATCGCCTTCATCTTCTGTTCACTCGTCATCGGCATGGCCGCCGGCTCTCAGCGATACATGATTGCCATCCTCGGAACCATCGTCTTGAGCGGCGTGATTCTCTACCTTTACCTGACCGATTTCGGCAAGCACAAACCCCACAATGGCTTCCTGCGGTTCAGTCTTACCGGACACATCGGACCCAAGCACCCCATTCCCAATGTGCTGCGCCGCTTCTGCCGAAGCTTCACCCTCATCTCCGCACAGGACGGCGACTTCGGAACCCCGGATGTCGAGTATTCCTATCAGGTCATGATCCGCAACGCCAGCCGTAACGAACAGATGCTCGCTGAGCTTCAGAATATCCAGGGGGTCAAGAACGTCAGTCTGACAATGCAGGAGCAGTTGCTGGAGGTATAGGTTGCGAATGAAGAGAACAAGCTCCGGGAGGCTCAGACAGGGAAGCCTCCGCTTTCACATGGTCCCGATCCTCGTCTGGATCGCGGCCGTGGCCGCAGTCGTCGCATTGTTCGTGCAGCGCTCACAACAGTGCTTCGTCGTCGGGCTTGCTAACGGAGGCAGCTACAACATCACCGCAACAAGCAATGGCCGTGTCAGAAGCGTGCCCGTCAAACTCTTTCAGCACGTCCAGGCAGGAGAGACACTCGTCGTAATCAACACCGTTGCGGATGACGAAGCCCTCCGCAGCGAACTCGAAGCGGAAAGCGCCGCGCTGGAGATGGAACTGACCCGGCTCAGAGCCGAACTCGCCGCCGCCGAGGAAGAGTTTCGCCTCCGGGTGGCCGGTTACGAGGATGCACATGCCGAGGCGCTGGCCCGAATGACCGTGGACCTGGAGCGAGCCAGGCTCGATGCCCTTGAGATCAGGGCCACTCTCGAACCCGATCGGGTGCTCCTCAAGGATTACGAACTGGAGGTCCGCATCAATCGGGAGTTGCTGTCCAAAGGCGCCATTGAAGCCTACGAATTGCAGAAAGCCCAGGCGCAGTTCGATTTCATGGCCAAGACCGTGCAGGAAAACGAACAGCGTCTGGAAGTCGCCCAGAAAAATGTGGATGAGGCCGCCAAACGGCTTGCCGCATGGGAAAGCAGAAAAGCCTCCATCGCGTCCTTGAATACAACGCTTGACCCCATTCGTGCCGCGATGGCGGTCCAGCAGAAGAGGCTTGATCAGCTCCTCCAGGAGCAGCTGAGACAACGCGAGGAACTGCCCCTCGTAGCCCCCGCCGATGGCGTGGTCTGCCAGATCCTCAGGCGAAGCGGTGATTCGGTTCTCCTCGGTGAGCCCGTGATGACGATCGCAAAGCCCGTGGCCGAAACGCTGATAGGCTGGGCGTCGGAGGAATACGCCGACCAGCTCAGCGAAGGCAGAAAGGTCAGAATTATCCGGCGCGGCGCCGGGGGCCAGGTGGCCACCAGCGAGATCACGGGCGTTGGCACCGGATATGTACAAAAGCCGATGGAATTGTGGTTTGATCCCAAGGTGCCCGAATACGGACTGGCGTTCGAAGTCGCTATTCCTCCGGGCATGACGGTCAGGCCGAACGAGAAGGTCGGAATCAAAGTTCTGTAACGGGCCGGGTGATGAAAAGGTCCTGGCCGTGGGTGGTTAAAGCAGGTTCATTCGTGCAAATGATTCGCACCATCAGAATGAGTATCGCCCTCTGCCTCGCTGCATGCGGCCTGATCCTGGCGAGTACGCTGGCGGGTTGCGGCCTGGATCCCCAGAAGGTCAAGAGTGAACTCGACGAGGACGTCTACAACGTCATTGACAAAAAATGGGACGAGAAGTTCGGCATCAAGGCCAACTACAAGGTAAGCGACGTCGAGCCTTCGCCCGACGACATCGTCATTGAGCAGCTCATTCCCGAATCGGGTATCCTCACCATTCCGCAGGCCGTCGCGCTGGCCACCGCACATAATCGCCTCTACCAGGCCGAAAAAGAGGCTATGTATGCGTTGGCCCTCGACCGCGAATACCTCCGCCATCTGTATGTCCCGAATTTCTTCGCCCTCGGCGCTTTCGAAACCGATGAAGACCTCATCGGTGACGAAATGGTCTCCGGCGAAGTTGCCTTCGGTTTTCGCCAGTTGCTTGCCGGAGGCGGCATGCTCACCACCCAGGTCGCCTTGGGCTGGCTGGATATCCTCACCGGCGACGTGCGCAGCGGAATGACCTCAATTCTCAGCGCCACCGTCGAGCTGCCCCTCCTGAGAGGCCACGGCCGCCTCGTCGCGCTGGAGCAGCTGACGCAGGCGGATCGCAACGTGCTGTACCAGATACGTACGTTCAACAGATTTCGCCAGACCCTCGTCGTGGACGTCATCAGCCAGTACTATAATGTCCTGGAACTGCACAACGTTATGACCAACGCGGAGGCCAACTATCGAGTCGTGTCCCGCTTCTATGAACGCATCGCCGCACTTACGGAGGCCGGAAAACTTGCCAAACACGAGCTCGAGCAGGCCTATCAGGACCGGTTGGAGGCATTGGACGGCTACATCCTGGCCAAGAATGAGTACGAAGAATTCCTCGACCTTTTTAAAATCACGCTCGGGGTGCCTACCACGACCAACTTCACATTGGATCCGAACGAATTGACGGCGCTGGTCGCCAGAGGCGTCCCGAAAATCGACTTCAGCGAAGACGATGCGGTAGATACTGCCTTGCAGGTGCGTCTGGACCTGGCCAATCTGGCGGACATGGTGCTGGACGCGGAACGGCAGGTCAAGGTTGCCGAGGACGGGCTCAGGCCTCAGTTGGACCTGATCGCCGGATTCCAGCCGAAGATCTCCAACAAGCCGTATAGCGGCGGTATCATCTCCCAGAGGCAGAATACACAGAATGTTGGAGGCGCCGCTGGAGGAGTCGGAGGAACAGGCGGGACAACGACCACCCCCGTACCGCCGCAGAACGTCGTCATCGGCCCCGGACAGGTGCAGTATGTCGGAGCAACTCCCGGCCAGACACGCGAAGCCGAGCACAGATATCAGCTCAGCCTGCAGCTTGACTTGCCGCTGGACCGCATGGCCGAGAAGGTCGCCTACCGCAAAGCCCTGCTCTACCTGATTCAGCAGCGCCGCGCCCACGAAGAGGCCACCGATCTCGTCGTGCTTGGCGTCCGCCTGGCCTACCGCAAGTTAAAGGCCGCGCGCGACCGATACCTGGTCCAGTCGCAGGGTGAAGCCCTTGCCCGAAAGCGGGTTGAGGATACCTTTGCCCTCCTTGAGTACAGCAGCCCCCTGATGCAGCGGGCATCGGTTAGAGACGTGCTCGATGCCCAGAAAGACCTGCTGAACGCGCAGACCGAGGCCGCCGAGGCACTCGTTGATTACAACACCGCACTGCTGGAGTTCTACCGCGACGTCGGCGTCCTGCAGGTCAAGCCCGATGGCATGTGGCAAACCGCCTTCCCCCAAAAAAGCCTGACCAAAAAGTAGGCACAAGGGGGCTGTTGATAAATCCAACACCTTATCCTGGGCCTTCACCGTGACCCGTTCGGGTCCACCGTCAAACTCCGTGCCGTACACTCCACGACCTGTAACCTGCGTGAGGCAAGATGTCACGCCCGCAAGTCGATGTCGTCGAACGTTTAGCGGCGCCGCACGCCCGGCCTGATCCGCAAACCGGCCGCCAATCATCAACACCCCCACCGCTCGGATTCGATCCCGCAGAGCGTCTCGATCCGCTGCAGCGCCGACACTGCAAAGATCAGCGGATACAGCCGCTCAAAATACCACAGCCTCGCAAAATACAAACCAATCGGCGCCGCCGGGATTTCACCCACCCCTTCCAAGCGCTCCACAAGCCACCGCCCCGCCCTGCCGACCGCCTCCTCCATCTCCGCAACCGGCAGCACCGCCACTGACGCAAACGCCTCATCATGCCGCCCCCGCAGCAGAAGCGCCGCTAATGCATCGGCCGCCACCGCCGTCTCCTCGACCGACGCCGTCACCCCGCGATCGCCGCCCCATCCGCCCGTCTCCCACTGCGCTTGCAACAGATACTCCACCGCCCGCCGGATACACCCCAAGGCCGGCCTCAGCGCCTCCACACCCGCCCGATTCAACCCCGCCAGAACCCGCGCCGTACAGTACACCGGGTTCTCCATATCGCTGCTGTCCTCGTTGCCGAACCAAAGCGCTACCCACTGCCCCCCCGGCCGCTGGCTCCGCACCAGAAAATCCACCGCGCGCCGGATCGCCGCCTGCGTCCGCTTCCTGGCCGGCCCCGGCAGTTCATCAACCCACGCACTCCAGGCCGCCACCGCGTGCGCCGTCAAGTCGGCCGCGCTTCGGTCGAACGGCAGCTTGCCCCAGCCCCGACAGAACGTGGGCACCCCCCCGTCGCGGTTCTGCAAATCCAGGAGCCACTTCACTCCCGCAAATGCCTCCCCCGCCACCTCATCCGCCGGCCCCGCCAGGTGATGAATCGCCAGCAGCGCGCCCGCCGTATCATCCGTATCCGGCACAGCCCCAGGCAAATCCGTCCAGCCCCAGCCTCCCGCCGCCGCATGCGTATACGGATGCACCGAGCGATTCTGCTGGCCTAGCAGCCAGATCAGCAACCGCGACCGCACCTTCGGCGAAAGCACCTCGCGATAATCCCGCCCCTGCGCCAGCGCCTTGACCGCCAGCGTCGTCACCCACGTCGCAAGATCCGTATCGATCGGCCAGCTTCCGTCCGCGCGGACGCTTTGCACCAGAAACTCCACGCCCCGCCGCACCACCGCATGACCCATCTGGCCTGCCGCGACAAGGCTCATCACCACAAAGCTCGTCAGCGGCGTCGCTTCCAGAAAGCCGCCGTTGGCCGGCTGAAGGCCCTCCAGCATCCGCAGCGTCCGCCCGCGCACCCGCCCGCGAACCCACCGCACCAGCTTGTTTCGCGGCAATTGCTGGCAATAACGCGCCTGTCCCATCGCAATCAGCGCCGGCAGCGCATAGCTCACCACGCTCAGATTCAGCCACTTGAACAACCCATGCGGCAGCGCCGCCAGCTCAAAAGGCAGCGGCGTCACATACCCCCACGGCGTCGCGCCCAGCCGCCCCGCCAGCGCACACATCGTCAGGATCGGCACCGAAAAGGTCCGGTCCTTGCCGTAGTTCTCGTAAATCGCCCCCGCAAGCGCATCCGCCTCCAGACTGCCGGCCTGCCTGGCCAGCCACGCCTCCGCCGCCTCAACAGCCGGCGCGTACGCCGAGTTGTCCTTGCCCGCGGCAAAGGCCGCCCAACACAGCATCGTCGTACTGATGTTGCTGCGGCTCAGCACCGTATCGCCCCAACCGCCGTCAGCGTTCTGGTGTGCAGCCAGCCAGTCCAGCCCCCCTGTGATCAGCCGGCGATGCGCCTCCGCATCCACCCGCGACAGCGCAAACACCGCCGTCGCCGTCGACAGCGCACTGCTGGAAAGCTCACCTCGCCAGCCGCCATCCTCTGTGCATGATGCCATCAGCCGCCGCTTCAACTCCGCTAACACAGTCTGCACACGTGTTCTCTCCAGATCCATCAACTCCCCTCCAGATGCCCCAGCGCCAAAAGGGCGTAATACGTGTACTCGCAATCCAGCGCATCATCCAGCCAGTTGCCCGCAAACGCCCCCTCCGCACTCCAGAGGCTGTCGACGAACTCCAGCGTCGGCTGGCGGATGTCGTCCAATCTCGCCCCCGTCAGCGCAAGGGCGTGAATCGCCGTCGCCGTAGAAAGCAAATCCGGAATAGGCGCAGTCGGCGTCGCCAGGAACCCCCCCGTCGCCCGGCTCCTCGCCGCAAGCCACCGCAGCGACTCACCCGCCGCCCGCCCGCGCAGATAATGCAGAATCGTTACCGCAGCCGCCGTCGCCGGCGTCGAACCCGTCGCAATCCCGGCCTCGTTGGCATACGACCCGTCCGCCCGCCGCAGTGAATCAACGCATGCCGGCAGCCCCGCCGCGTCGGGCGCATCGCATCCCAGATCCTGATATGCCCCCAGCGCCAGAAAACACCCGTAAGCCGTACCGCGCGCGCCCGCGACGTTCGCATAGCCCCCGTCCTCACACCGGAACGCCGCCAACCGCCGCGCAAGCGCCCCATCGACTGCATCCAGTCTCGCCCCGGCCTCCGCCAGATTCGCCCGACACCGCGCCAGACACGCCAGATGCACCAGGTCAAGCGTCCCCCCATCGCCAAATTGCCGAAGATACCCCGCCACCGCCTCCGTCTCCAGCGGCGCACCCAGCGCAAGCATTATCTCCATCCCGAAGACGGTATAGTACAAATCGCTTGCCTCCCCACGCCCCCGGAACCCGCCGTCCGCGTTCATCTGCTGCTGCACAAACGCAGCCACGTCCGCGGCCGACTCACGCAACAGGTGTTTCGCCCGGCTCGCCGCGGCCAGCATGTCGTGCCTGATAGTCATTGCAGCAACCCATCGAATCGATCTCATTGAATATCTTGCTGATCACCCGCCGCAACAGCCCCTTCAGGTCATGGTTCGTCAGCGTACTCAGGCAGCTCAGCGCCCGCGACTTGTACAGCTCCATCAGATTGAACGCCGACCGCGCCGCACCAAGCGTCTCACACACCCGCCGCACCTCGCTGTAAACCTCCTCGCTCTCTTCGCACCGTGCCCACACCCCTTCCAGCAGCGTTCTCTGCGCCCCCTCCGCCTTCTCCAGCGCCATGCTCAACAGCAGCGACGGCTTCAAGGCCCTCAGCCACCTCCGCCCGTCCCCAGCCTGGAATTCCTCCAAATCATCCCGAATCTGGTACGCCACACCCAGCGCGTCACTGTACCGCTCCAGCACCGCAGCCAACTCCCCGTCGCTGCCGGCGATAATCGTTCCCAGCTTAAGCGCCACCGCAAATGCCGGCGACGTCTTCTTGCGAAAAATATCGATCACCTCGTCCACCGCCAACGGTGTCGGCCGGCGCATCCACGCCAACTCCTTGCCCTGTCCCAGGCATAGACTGCGGTGCCCCTGGGCCGCCACTTCCACACAGCGTGCCCGCTGCACTTCCGGCAGTTCCAACTCCGCAAGCAGCCGATACCCCTCACCCAACAGGTAGTCGCCCACGTTCAGTGCAATCGGCACGCCCCATTCCGCATGCAGCGTCTTGCGCCCATATCGCAGATCATCCCCATCCTCGATGTCATCATGAATCAGGGATGCCTTGTGAAAACACTCCACCGCCACCGCCGCCTGCCGCAGTGCCTCGCGGCCACCAGACCGGCCAACCCGGTCGTCACCACTCAGCGCCTCGTAAACCGCCGCCGTCAAAAACGGCCGCCAGCGCTTTCCTTCCCCCGCCAACCAATCCACGGCCAGCTTCTCCACGTGGCTGCCGCCCCCCCCAACCAGCCGGCCGACTGCCTCCCGCGAAAACCACGTCCCCACCTCCTGCCGCAACGCCTCAAGATTCAAACGCCGCGTCTCACGCTCCGCCGTGCCATAGATCGCCTCCCACACCCACTCCACGTCCACACCGGTATTTGTGCACCCGTCGTACAACAGCGGAATCGCAATCCCCGGCACCGCCCCCGCATCCATGTACGGAAACACATTCTCCAAGACCGACAGGCAGCTCACCCCGATCACCGCGTCGATCTTGCCCGTCTTCACCAGAGACATCACGATCGGCGACCCCTCGGCAATCAGAACGGCATACCCCAACTGCTCCGCCTGCCGCTTCAGCTCATCGATCAGGCAATTGCCGCAATGTTCGCACAGCAGGCCGATCTCGTCGAACTCCGCCTCGCAAAGGTCCTTGTTCCGCAGGCACTTCGGCAACAGCAGCAGCCGCTTCTGGTACGGAATCCCCGCCACAACGGGCCACCACGCCGCGTTACTGACCAAGACCGCCGTAAAATCCGCATACTTCTCATCGATACCTGCCAATCGCAGCACTGCCGCCGCATGCCGCCGCAGTTCCTCCAAAGACAGCGGCGCCACCGGCCTCTCCGCCTGGACGTACCGCCTCACCGCCTCCAACAGCGCCTCCCGCTCCGTTTTCGTCTTCGGCACGTTGTCCTGTGGCGGCCTGAACGCCTGTGTCTGCACCGTCGAATCTGTCATCAGCCCTCCGCCCTCATATCACGCGCCGCAATCTGCCGCCCTACCCGCCGAAACGTACGCCGCCACGAATGCACCTCCGTCTTACCCAGAAGCTGCATCGCCGCCCGCTTGGCCCATGGTACGCCGCCCGCCCGCTGGTTGTCCCAGAACAGAAGCGGCACCTTGCGAAAGTTAATCTCATAACACCGACTGTAAAGCGCCAGGTGATCAGCCCGCATCTTCTCCGCCGTAAACGCCAGGCCTTCCTTGATCTGCTCCGCCGACAGCGGCTCATAAAATACCGGAAAGACCACCGCCTTCTGCCCCTCCAGCCACTCGACCAACTTCAGCGTCCGCGCAATATCATCTGGCGTCTCCCCCGGCAGTCCCAAGATCAGGCTCACCACCGAAAAGAATCCGTTGTGCCCCATCCGCTCAACCGTCTGCCGAACAACGTCCTCCCAATCCTCCGGCCGGAAAGGCGCAACCTTTCCCGGCGAATTCGCCGCGACCAGCTTGCCATTGGCGCTCTCCACCCCCATGTTCACCCACAGATAATCCGACCGCTCCTCCCACGTCAGCAGCCGCCGCACCTCCCGAAGCTGCTCGTCCGTCATCTGGGCCGCCGAGGAGATATTCGCATGGTCGATCTGCATGAACGAAAGCCCCTTAACCTGCCGCATCCGCTCCAACAGCGCGTGCAGCTTCTCGAACTCCGGCCGGATACCCTTGGCCCCGTATCGGAAAAAGTCCTCGCTGCCGCTCACCACCGAACGTACCCCCGCCGCTACGTTGGTCTCCAGGTCTGCACAGATCGTCTCCGCCGGAACATGGGCCATCCCGCGGTCCGCCATCGTGCAGAACCTGCACCCCCGCCCGCACCCGCGCGACAATTCGATAATCCCCAATAGCGACGCACCCCGGATCGGCCGCACCCGCTCAATGCACGTACCGGTCTCCCGCACGCGCGCTGCCGGCTTGCGCCCCGCCATCAGATCTCTGAATAGCTCCGGCCCCTGTGACTCGAAGTACCCCTCGAACACCACGTCAAGGCACCCCGCCGCCGTGGCATCCTCGTACCGGTCCCACTGCCAGGCCCCCGCCCCGCCGCCGACGACCTTGAAGCCGTACTTGCGCTTGGCCTCCGCAATCCGCTCCAACAACTGCCGCGTCCAGTACCGCGTATAGAGTTCCCCCTTCCAGAAGCTCTTAGTCGTCGTATTGCTCATCCCCTGCCCCAACGGATCGCTGGAACTCACCGCCACCACCTTCACCGACGGCCCTAAAACCCGTTCCAGCGCATCCGGCGTCGTGCAGATCACCTCATCCTCCCCCAGTCCTCCGTATTGCACAAGCGCCGACTCCACCCGCCGCAATCCCAGAGGCGCCGTCCGCGCACGCCCTAAGGCATCCGCCTCCGCCGGCGGCGACACAAACCGCCGCATCACCGTCTCCGGCACCTGCGTCGTCTGCATCGTCGCAAAGATCCCCTCGAACAGCACCTTGTAGCTTGCGCTCAGGGTCCTGTCGGCCACAAGAACAACAACCGGCGCCGCACCGCGACTGATCAAGCTTCGCCCTCCTTCTTGCCGCAATCCCCCTCGCACAAGCCTGCATTCGGGCAATCGCCCGCCGCCCCGCCAAGCGCATCCAGAACCTCCTGCGGAATATCCAACTCCGCCTGCAAGCGCGACAGTCGAGCCGCCTTCTCCTGTGACGACAATGCATCGCCGCCTTCGCCCTTCCGCGTAAACCGCTTCCGCGCCGCCCGCTGCCGAATGATCTCGTGCACGTCCCCGCCCAGGAGCGTCTCCAACTCCGACCGCTCCCGCTCCGCGTCGATTGCCGCCTCATCCACCTCGTCCCCATTGATCGGGCTCTTCTCGTACTTCGGAAAAATAATCGCCCGCTCCGGACAAACCCGCGCACACGCCGGACAGTTCGTCTTGCACCCCTGCGGCTTCACTACCTCCACCCGCCCTTCATCCGAAATACCGAACACCCCGAACAAACAGAAATTCATGCACTGCCGACACCCCGCGCATCGATCGTAATCGATCACCGGATACCACGGAATCCACTCCCCCTCTCGCGCTGCCTGTAGGGTGGGGTTTACCCCACCACGACCCGCCTCCGCCGTCAGCGCCCCCACAATCGCCTCAACATCCTCCGTGATCGCGTTAAACACCCGCGCATCGTCCCCGAGCGCCGCCCCCGCCCTATCAAACAGCCACCGCACCGCCCGCGGATAGCACGCCGCCACACAAAGCCCGGCCCTGTCCGCCCACCGCCGAACGGCCGCCGCATCCTCCGCCGCCGCCCCGCAAAGATCGTCCACCAACCCATAACCCACCCCCGCAGCATCGAGCCGCCGCACAATCTCCTGCCAGACCGCTTCCGGCACTTTGTGGTAGTGCTTGCATCGACACACCAAAATGTTCGGCGTCTCGCCCATCAACTCACTTGCGCCTCAACCCGCAATATCATAAGCCATTAGCGCATCGCCGTGCCGGATATACAGCCGCCCCCCGCACACCACCGGATAAGCCCAGTGCTTGCCGTCGCCCTGCGTCACCGTAAACGAGCTGACCACCTCAAACCCTTTCGGCGTCGCCTTCACCAGTGCCACGTTGCCCCCCTTCTCCTCGTAGCAATACAGCATCCCCTCCGCATACGTCACCGACCCCTTGCACTGCCAGTACGTCTCGTACATCACCTTGCCCGTCGCCCACTCCACGCAGCACCACTTGCCGTCGCTGTTGTCCGTCCAATTGGACCCGTAAAGATACCCGTCGACTAACACCACCCCGCCATGATGACAATCCAAGGTCGCGTCGACCCACTTCCGCGTAAACGACGCCCCGTCCGCCGACAGCGCCAGCATCGCCCCGCCATCGTCATACCCGCTGACGGCATACACCGCCCCGTCATGATAAATCGGCATCACCGGATTGATCTGCTTGTTGTGCCCGAACTGATCCTCCAACGAATCCTTCCACAACAGCTTGCCCGTCCGCGCATCGATCCCCAACACAAAGTTGTCCGTCATCTGCACGATAATCCGGTTTCCGCCGCGCTCCACCAGAATCGGCGAACAGTAAGACGACTTCTCCCCCTCCACCACGCACGTCCACACCGTCTCGCCCGTCGCCTTCTTCAACGCCGCCACAGTCGCCTTGCTCCCGCCGGGCGTACAGATGATATTGTCTCCATCGATCAGCGGCGCCTCCGCAATCCCCCACGAGCCGTACTTGCCGCCGAACTTCTCAAACGCATCCACCATCCACTTCTGCTCGCCGCTGGCCGCATCGTAGCAGAATACCTGCCCCACCCCGCTGATCAGGTACACATTGCCACCCTCCACCGTCGGCGTCCCCCGTACACCCGGCATCGACTTGCGCCACTCCGGCCCGTACGTCTTCTTCCATTTCAGCTTGCCCGCCATGTCGTACGCAAACAGGCTCCCCTGCCCCGACCGGCTCATCCCCGTCGTGTAAATCGTCCCGCCGGCGATCGCCACGGTCGAATACCCCGACCCCAAACCATCCACCGTCCAGAGCAGCTTGGGCCCACCTGCCGGCCACTGCTTCAAGAGCCCCGTCTCCGTACTCCGCCCGTCCCGGTTCGGCCCGCGAAACTGCGGCCATTGGGCCTCCACAGGCGCCTCCGAAGTCGGCAGCGACGCCATCATAGCCTTCTTCCGCACATCGATACAGACCAACGTCCCCGACGCATTGCGGGCATAAATCCGCCCGTTGGCCAACACCGGCATCGACCAGCACTTGCCCCGCAGAATCTCCGCCGAAGAGATGGGCTTGAAACCCGCCGGCGACGCCTCCGCAAAATACAGCGTCCCCTTGTCGCTCAGCACGATCAGCGTCCGCCCGGCCGCCATCAGGCTGCCTTTACCGATGCTCCGTTCGTTCCACTTCGCCTCCCCCGTCATCAGATCCACGCACACTAAACGGTTTTCGTCGATGCCGTAAAGATACCCGTCGATCAGCACCGGCCGGCTCAACTGCGAACCCATCTCCTTGTTTTCCCAAACCCGCTCCGTACCCCCGCCTGTCAGCTGGATCAGACTGCACCCGCGGTCATACCCGCTCGTCACAGACACGTAATCCCCATGAATAATGGGGTCCGACGCCTTTACATCATGCTGTGTCTTCCACGGCGACCGCCACAGCTCCTTGCCCGTCGCCGTCTCCAACCCGATCACATCCTGATGCCCAAACAGCGCAATGCACTTCCGCCCGTCGCGCTCAAACGGCACCGCCGACGCATAACCTGACGGCCCATCCCCGTTGGTCCACACCACCGAGCCGTCCTTCTTGTTAAGCGCAAGCCCCGCGCTGCCCACATTAAAAATCACAAGGTCCCCCTGCACCACCGCCGATCCCGCAAACCCCCACGTCGGCGGCTTGGGCCCCGCCTGCTTCTGCCAGATCACGTCGCCTTTCGCCGCGTCCAGACAGAAAATCTTTCCCCGCTTGCTGATCGTATAAACCCGGCCTCCCTCAACCGTCGGCGTCGCGCTCGTCCCGCCCTCATAATACTTCGGGTCCAGAGGCTCCGCATACGAATGCCGCCAGATCTCCTTGCCCGTCACCGCATCGAAGCACCACACGACGTCCGTCTTCTTGTCCACATTGCCCGCCACGTAAGCCCGCCCCTCGCTCACCGTCACCGACGAAAACCCCATCCCGATCTCCGCCGTCCACACGGGCTCGGTCTCCTCCCCCAGGGCGGCCGGATCAAACCCCGTCTCCCGCGAAATCCCGTCGTAATTCGGCCCCCGCCAGTGCGGCCAGTCCGCCCCAGCCGCAAAACCCACAAACACCGCCGCAACGTATACCAGACAGAACACAGGCCGTCCCGGACAATTCCACGTCATGATAGTCTCCAGCCGCTCTCACACATAAGCTTAATGATGACACACAAACGACAATCCCCCGGATTATAGAGCAAAACGCATCCGGAGTCAATCCGCCCACAACCCGCTCTCCCCCATCAACAATCCGCTAAATAAAACCAGGGACAGGTAGAGGAAATCAAGCAGCAGACGCCGGTTTTCTTGCCTTGCACATAGAAACCCCGCGGCCGCTCCTCACCGGCGTTCCGTTCTCCAGCCCGTGGGCGTTTGATGCCTTTCCTACTCACACAGGCTTCTTCAAAGACAACGCCCCCGTCGGACACGCCTGGGCACACCGCCGAGCCGCCGTCTTCAGCGCATCCGCAATCGGCGCATCGAACGGCGCTGCCACCCGCACATTGAACCCCCTCCCGATAAACGTCAGACCCAGCTTCTCCCCGGCCGCCGCCGCAATCTGTACGCACAATCCGCAATCGATGCATTTGCCCGATTCGTAGATCACCTCCGGATGCCCGCTCTCCTGCCGAAACGGCCGTCGCGGCCCCTTGTACCGCGCCGCGCGCACCCCATATGCCTGCGAATACTCACGCAGCTTGCACGCGTCCGCCTTCCGGCAATCGCAATGCAGACATCGCCCCGCCTCCGCAACAGCCGCCGCCCGCTCAAGACCGGCCTGTCCCTCCACCCTCTGCCGCGCCGCGTTGCTGGCACACTGTCGAAACGCCTCCACCTCCGACGGCTCCAATTGCCCGATCCGCGTATTAAACGCCTTCTCAGGCCCCGTCACCTCCGCACCCGAAAGATACTGATCGATCGCCTCGGCCGCCTCCTTGCCGTCCGCCGCCGATCGCACCGCCAACTGGCGATTCCGTATCACGTCCCCGCCCGCAAACACATTCGACCCCGCCACGCGGTACGCACCATCGACGGCAACACCCTTGCCCGTCACCTTAAGCCCAAACTCAGTCGCCGCCTCCGCCGTCGTCTTGCCGATCGCCGCAAACACCCCGTCGAACGACCCGCGCAGTGAATCCAACGACACATCCCGCCCGACCCTCACGTTCAGCTTCAAAGTCACGCCCAGGCGCACAATCTGCGCAATCTCCGCATCAAGCACCGCATGCGGCAGCCGGTCCTCCCCCGGCCCGTCCCGCAGCGACCCGCCAGCCTTGTCCCGTTCATCGAATATCGTACACGCATACCCCCGCCGCGTCAGGTAATACGCCGCCGCCAATCCCGCCGGCCCGGCCCCCACAATCGCCACACTCTTGCCCTTCGCTGCCGCACACGAAGGCAGGTAAGGCGTCCCGCCGGCCAGGTCCGCATCCGCCGCATACCGCTTCAGCAAACAGATGGACACCGCCTCATCAAGCTGGTTCCGCCGGCATACCTTCTCGCACGGCGCCGGACAGATCCGCCCCAGAACCGCGGGCAGAGCAATATCCTCCTTCACCACCGCAATCGCCCCCGCCATGTCGCCCGCCACGATCCGCCGGATCATCTCCGGAATATTCATCTTCGCCGGACACCCCACCTCGCACGGCCCCACGCAGTCACCGGCATGATCGCTCAACAGAAGCTCCAGCGCCGTTACCCTCGCCGCCCGCACCTCTGCGCAATCGTTCCGCACCTCCATTCCCTCTTCACAAACCGTCGCACACGCCGGAACCATCTTCCCCGACGCCCCCACACTCACCACGCAGATCATGCAGCTTGTCGACGGCGAGCACCCCTCCAGAAAACACATCGTCGGAATCACGATCCCCAGCTTTCGCGCAGCATCAAGGATTGTCGTCCCCGCCGCCACCTCCACTGCCCGGCCATCAATCGTCAATCGCACCATTACTCAACCCTGATCGCCTTCTCAGGACAAACCTTCCGACAGGTATCGCACCGAATGCACTTCTCGACGTCAATCTCATGCTTTTCGTATGGCCGCATCTCAATCGCATCCACCGGGCAATGCTGCGCACACAGCGTGCAGCCGATGCACTCGTCCGTCACCGAATACCGAATCAGCGCCCGGCACTTCCCAGCCGGGCACCGGCCCGCGATATGTGCCTCATACTCGTCGCGAAAATGCTCGATCGTCGACAGCACCGGGTTCGGCGCCGTCTTGCCCAACCCGCACAGGCTCGACTGCTTCACCATCATCGCCAGATGCTGCAATTCCTCGATGTCCCCCTTCTTCCCCGCTCCGCCGCACAGCCGTTCCAGGATATCCAGCATCCGCCGCGTACCCACCCGGCAGAACGTACACTTCCCGCACGACTGGTTCTGCGTAAACTCCAGAAAGTACCGCGAAATATCAACCATGCAATCCGACTCATCCAGGACCACCAGCCCGCCGGACCCCATGATCGCCCCCGCCGCCGTCAGCGATTCATAATCCACCGCAATATGCCCCAACTTCGCCGGCACGCATCCCCCCGAAGGCCCCCCGACCTGCACCGCCTTGAACCTCAGCCCGCTGCCGATCCCCCCTCCGATCTCCTCCACCACCTCTCGAATCGAGATCCCCATCGGCACCTCGATCAAGCCGCCGCGCGCCACCTTGCCCGCCAGCGCAAACACCTTCGTCCCCTTGCTCGTCGCCATCCCCAACTCCGCAAACGCCGCCCCCCCGTTGCGAATAATCCACGGCACCAGCGCATACGTCTCCACGTTGTTGATCAGGGTCGGCCTTCCCCACAGCCCCTTCACCGCAGGATACGGCGGCCGAAGCCGCGGCATCCCCCGTTCACCCATGATGCTCGCCAGAAGCGCCGTCTCCTCCCCGCACACAAACGCCCCCGCCCCCGCCACGATCTGCAGTTCCAACTCCCCCAACAGCCCGCGCTCTCTGCACCGTTCAATCGCCGTCGTCATCCGCTTGATCGCTAATGGATACTCCGCCCGGATATAAAAATACCCGCAACGCGCCGCCACCACCCGCGCCGCAATCGCCAGCCCCTCGATGATCCGGTACGGATACGACTCCATCAGCATGCGGTCCATGAATGCACCCGGGTCCCCCTCATCCCCGTTACACACCACGTACCGTGTATCATCCGCGGCCCGATTCACCGCCGCCCACTTCAAATGCGTCGGATACCCCGCACCGCCGCGCCCCCGCAGCCCGCTGCGTTCAACCTCCCCAATAATCTGCCTTGGTTCGAGTTCCCGGCACTTCGCCAGCGCCTCGAACCCCCCCTTGCCAATGTACTCATCGATATCGACCGGGTCGATCACCCCGCAGTGTTCCGTCGCAATGTGCTTCTGCTTGCCCAGGAAATCCGCCACCGGCCGATCCCGCACATCGATCGAATACCGCACCACCGGATCGCCGTCGCCCCCCGCCAACACCTCGTCCAACACCCCTGACACCGCATTCGACACCTTACGCGCAATCCCATGCGCCTTGAAGTGCCGCAGGATAATCGGCCTGGCGTCCTCCGGCTCCACCCGCGCGTACAGAAACGTCTTTCGCCCCGGCAGCACCACCTCTAACAGCGGCGTCTGGTGGCACATCCCCACGCACCCCACCCGCTTCACCGCCGCCTTGATCCCCGTCTCCTCAATCGCATTGTGCAGCGCCTCGTTCAGCCGTCCGCTGCCACGCGCAATACAGCACGACCCCAACCCGATCCGCAGCTCACCCTCCACCTGGCCATCCTCGACTGCCTCCGCCCCCCTCCGCGCAGGCGCCGCCTCCTGGTGCCGAAGAAAATCCTCCAGCACCCCCGCCACGCGATCCGGCGTCAGGTGTCCGTACGTGATCTCCCCGATCTGCACCGCCGGCGCTAATGTGCAGCACCCCAGACACGCCACCTTCTCAACGGTAAATATCCCCTCCGGATCGGTATCCCCGCCCGCCGGAATCTTCAGGTGCCGATGAAACGCATCGTACACCTGCTCCGCCCCCTTCACATGGCACGCCGTCCCCACGCAAACGCGAATGATATGCTTGCCGGCCGGCGAATGCCTGAACTGATCGTAAAACGTGCTGATCCCCGCAATCGAGGCCGGCGTAATCTCCGTCGTCGCGCAAACCCGCTCCAGTGCCTCCCGCGGCAGATACCCGTAATGCGACTGCAAGCCCTGCAGGATCTCCAGGACCTTGTCCGCCGTCCTGCCGACCCGGCCTACCATCTCATCCACAAATGTCAGATCGACCTCGCCCATCACCGCTCGCCTATGCAGTAAAGGTTCTTCTCCGACCGGATGTAGATCCGCCCGTCCGCAAAAGCCGGCGACGCCAGACACTTCTCGCCTAACCTGGCCGTCCCGATCAACCGGAACTCATCCGCCGCCGCGACAATATGCATCGTCCCCTTCAGATCCAGCACATAAAGCTTGTCCCCAACGAGACTCGGCGACGCATTGAAGTTGCCGCGTTCGAACTCATGCGCATACACCTTCTCGCCGTCAGCCAGCCGGTAGCACGTCAGAAGCCCGTCCGTAGTCAACACCCACACCCGCTGCCCGTCGCTCACCGGGCTGCATATATCCGGGATGTCGTCCTCCGCCACCCAGGACTGGCCCGTCTCCGTCACGTTCCCCGTCCCGTCGGCCTTGATCGCCACCATCCGGCTGTACGGCTCGATAACCATCACCAGCCCATTGTCGCAGATCGGCGACGGCGCAATATCCCCCATGACACACTCCGACCGCCAGATCTCCGCCCCCGTCGCCGGATCGTACACAATCGCCCATGGATCCGCCGCAGTCAGCAGGCGCCACACATCCCCCACCCGCACCACAATCGGGGATGACCACGAATTACCCACCGGCCTGGCCGTCTCCCAAACCGTCTTTCCGGTCGCCGTATCCAGCGCAATCAGCTTCGACAACCCCTCATCCGCCACCGACTGATCGAACTGCACGATCACCTTGTCCTGGTAAATCGCCAAAGACGACGCATAACCGTACACGCTGTCCGGCACACCCAGCTTACGCAGCCACACCTGCTTGCCGGAATAGTCGAAGGCCGCCACGTTGCCCGTCGCAAAAATCACATACACACGCCGCCCGTCCGTCACCCCCGTTGGCGCCGCCAATCCCGTATCCTCCATCACCTCCAACGGCTCCCCGTCGCTCTTGACCGCGTTAGGCACGTCCCCCGTCCACAGCAGCTTGCCGTCCGCCGCGTCATAACAGTACACCTGGTAGACGAACTTCTCTGCGTCCGCCCCCGTTACAAACACACGGTCCCCCCACACCAATGGCGAATTGTGCCCGCTCAACGGAATCGCTGATTTCCACAGAATCCCCTTGCCGCTCTCCGCATCCCACTCCTGCGGCACATTCGTATACGCACTCACCCCGTTGCCCTCCGGCCCGCGGAAACTCCCCCAGTTCGCCAGCACCTCCTCAACCGAAGGATAAGGCGCCGGCGCAGGCGCCACCGTGCCGCCACTTCCCCCCGCATCAGGCGTCTCCGCCATGCTAACCTCAATTTCACCCTGCAGCGCTACCACCGCCGACACTACGCAGAACGCCGCCACACAGGCTGCCACTGCGCGCCGCCCAAATACCGCCTGCCGCCGCTGCACCGCCTGTACGTCCCCCACACGCTCAGGATGCGGCAGCTTCTTCCGCACCGTCGACGCCCATTTCAGCGCCGCAAAAAACACCGTCAATCCTGCCAACAGCAGCCGGCTGCCTCGCTGCGAAAACCGCACGTGCCCGAATCGCCGCGTCCGATTCTCGACATCCATCGCACGTATCTCCTCTAAAAGCTTCGCATCGTCCGGCCGCTTCGTAAATGCCTCCTTCATCGCCGCTAAGGTCTCCTCATCCCGCAAATCAGAAACCTTCATCCGGTACGCGTTCACGAACAGAAGCGCCGCCACGATCACCGAAAACGCCCCCGCCACCCGCGCACTCCGAACAGCAGCCGCATACCACAACGCCATCGAAGCCTTCTCGCTCATGTCGCCCCCTCCCGCCGCGCCTTGTCGAGCGCATGCTGCCGCGGACAATACTCATAACACCGCCCGCACGCCACGCACGCCGCCTTATCCACCTCGTACTCCGTCCGCCTCTCCCGCAGCGTCGTCCGCACCAGCTTCACCCCGACAATCAGGCCCATAAACCCGCCAGCCAACCACCCCGCAACCGCAAACTGCCCCCGCTTCGCCTCCGCCTCCGCGTAAAGCGCCTCCACCGTCTTGCCGCTGGCCCGAAACGCATCGCTGGCATCAGTCGTATCCGTCACCGCCCCCACATTCTCCAGGTAAATCCGGTCCGCCAGCCGTACCGTATCATGCACGCGCGCCGCCCGCCCGCTCAATCCATGCCCGGCCCAACCCAACAGTAGCACAAACACCGGCACAAGCGCCAGCAGCGCCCCCAACAGCTTCTTATTCCGAACGTAATCCCCCTCGTCCCACGCCGCCGTCGGCCCCACAATAGCCCCGAAAGGACACGCATCCTCACACAGCCGACACGTTATGCACCGGTCCGGCGTAATCGTCACCCTTCGCTTCGACAAACGCGAAAACTGCCGCAGCAGAATCGACAACGGACACACGAACCGGCAGTATGGCCGCCCTACAAAAACCCCCACCAACAGAAAGCACACCCCGATCACGATTATGCTCAGGTTCCCTCCCAAACGGTAAAACCCTATAAACGGATCGTACCGGCAGATCACAAACGCACTCCCCGTCGCGGCAAAAACCACCGCCGCCGCCAGATACCCCCATGCAAACAGCCGCAGCGCCCCCTCCAACCACCGCGGCACCCGCACCGGCCGAAGCAAAACCATATCCTGCAGCGCCCCTAACGGACACACCCCCGCACAAAACGTTCGCCCCACAAACAGTGCAAACGCCAAAGGCAAAATGAAAAACGCCGCCGCCGTCAGAGGTATCGCATACGTACTGTCAAAGAGCGTCAGTGTCACATTCTGAATCGCCCCGATCGCGCAGACGCATCCCTTCCGCCAGAACCCGAAGTAAAGCGCCGAAAACACCATCAGCGCAAAAATCCCCCGCCGCGACCGCTTCGTGTACGTCAGCCATGTCGCCGCCCCCAGCGCCGCCGCCAACACCGCCACGTCGAAGTATTCCCACCCCAGCGCGCGCGGCGCCGGCGTCGTCGTCTCAGGAAACTCGTACCCCGTCTCGAAATCCGGCGGCGGAAAACGCTCCACCCCTGCCGCCTCGACACCGAGACCCGCGACCCAAAGGGCCAGCACAGCAATCGCACAAAAACGCCTCACTTGCCGTCGGCCCCCTTCAGCAGGTACGGCGTCTCCGCCGGCACGCGCTTAAACGCCCCCGATGGACAAGCCGCCGCAATCGAACACTCGTTGCAGTTCAAACACCGATCATGCCGCACCTGCAGGAACAGCGACCCGTTGCCGAACACGGCACACGCCTTCACGCACTTGGCGCAGCCGATACACAACTCCTCCTTGATGTTGTACTCGTAATACGGATCCTCCACAAACGTCCGTTCGATCGCCCCCGTCGGACACAACTCGTTTTCCGCCCCCGTATCCAGCTTGTTCGGCTCTGGCACCAGGTACCCGAAACACAGATCGCAATACCCGCAGATCGAGTAAAGCTGCACGCACTTGACCGCCGACTCCTCCAGAACGCAATACTTGGCGCAGTTGCCGCACGAAATACAAACGTTCGGATCAATCTGCCACACGGTATCCCCCCGCGTATTCCGCACGCTGATGACTCCCCCCGCCCCCGCAAGGCTCGCCAATGAACCGGCCCAGAGACCCTCGCGCAAAAACCGCCGCCGATTCACACGCCCATCCTTCTCACGTTCATGTTTTCTGTTCGTCATCTCAGTCTTTTCGCTGCAACAACATTGACCTGATCATCGCTGTGGCTCGCTGATCAGTGCAAACTGCGCAATCAGCGTTTAAGTTCTTTCGATTGTGCCCGCTTCACCGATAGCGCCAACGGCAGCCCGCACCGTGCGAAAATTCCGCAATCCCGACACACACTGCGATTCACACACCGCCCGTCGTACAGCCGCCCTCTCTTTACCGCCGCTCCAACGCCAAACAGCGCCAGCACCCCCGCCGCCGCATAACGCAGCGCCGATGTCAGCGTCGCTCTCCTGTCCCGTCGCGGCATTTCGCGCATCAGTTCCCCTTCAAAACAAAACTGCGAATCACATTCGCCGCCGCATCCAAAACATAAATCCGCCCCGTCGAATCCGCCGCCGCATCGAGCCCGGCCGTCTGACACTGCTCCGGCAAGACGCAAATCTTCACCGCCTCCCCCGGCCTCAATTGTTCCGGGCCCGCCACCACGCATTTGAACGCCCCCGTATGCGAATACACCTTGATCCGATTCAGCCCCTTCTCGCACGTAATCACATCGTCATTCGGCAGCAGCGCTATATTCACCGGATTGCAGCACCCGCAAAACCCCTCCACGTCCATCGACGGCCCGCCCCACGAAAACTCAAAATCCCCGTCCGCCGTATACGCCTCGATCCGCAGCCGCCCCGGATTCACTACCCGCGGCATCCCGTCCCGAGGCACAACCACATCAAAATGCGGGCTTGGCACCACAAACCCCGGCACGTTTGCCTCAGGGTCCTTCGCCCCGATGCGATTGATCTCCTGCCCGGCCGCATCATACCGAATCACGATCCGGTTGCCTGCATCCGCCACGAACACATCCCTGCCGCGCGACACCGCAATGCTCGTAATAACCGTCCCCGCGCCCGGCCGAGGCCATATCGCAGCCAACTTCCCATCCGCATCATACACCTCCACGTGGTCGCCGATCCCCGCGTAAAGCGTCCCGTCCTCCGCCACCGCCACACACTCAGCCTCGCCCGGCAGCTCCACGGTTCGCTGCACCGCCCCCGCCGTATCGAACACCTTCACGACCTTGTCGCCCGCAACATACACATTGTCGCGTCCGTCAATCGCGATCGCCCGCGTCGCCTGCAATCCCGTCTCAATAGCCGCCCCGGTCTCCTCGTAAAGAATCATTGCAGGGTCGATTTTCGCCAGTTTCTCCACATCATAAGCAAAATCCGAGCTCAGCCCGCTGCCCCTCCGCCCGGCCGCATCATACATCAAAAAGCCAACAACCGCCCCGGCCGTACCAATAACGAGCACCGACCCCACCACCAGATCAACACGCTTCATCCCGGTTCGCTGCTTCATTGTCAACCCGTGCCGCACCCGTCTTGCCTGCATTCCTTAAGCACACTCCAGGCGCCCGCCCAGTTTCTCGGCACACCAACCACACCTAAAAACATACAAAAAGCCACAAACAGCCACCAGACCCCACAAATCGGGGCAAAAAATCGCCGTCCACACCCTCCCCCTCCCTGAATGTGGAAAACAATTATACCCGAACCCCCACCTCCATTCAACCAGCCCCCCCTCCGAAAAACCCGCCCCTTCTCCCCGTGCCGTTGCAGCGGCAAGGGCATGGGGCATGCCCTCGACTAACCCACCAAACGGCGGCGATGCTCCGTGCCAACAGGACCTTCCGCAAGCCGGCCTATGCCACCCAAAGACACTTTATCGCTCCACAACCGGCTCGTACATCACCGCGTTGAGCAGAATCTGCGCGTAATTAGGGCTTGCTGAATAAGTCTCTTTCTGCTCTTTTAACCTGGAGAGACGGCTTTATGCGGCTGTTGCCTTTGCCCACGTGCGAGTGTTTGTCGTCCAGACCGCCGCCTCGCGGGTATTGTAATAGCCCGCCAACAGCCACCGCCATGCAAAGAACAAAAAAGAAATGATCCTGCGGA
>Ga0209506_1001159_pt1 | contig 29124 bp, 25 predicted proteins | sample AD_JPNHG2_MetaG_FD_184409 | JGI IMG/M metagenome (GOLD analysis project Ga0209506, IMG submission 184409) | Active sludge microbial communities of municipal wastewater-treating anaerobic digesters from Japan - AD_JPNHG2_MetaG (SPAdes) (version 2) | ecosystem: Engineered > Bioreactor > Anaerobic...
GATGCCGCGCAGACGGTCAAGGCCCTCCATGAAGGCGGCGGTCTTTTCCCGGTCTATGGCGTCCCTCGCGAATATCTCCCTTAGGAACGAGAGATAAAAGAAAACGTCCGTATCGGGCCTGATGAACACGTGTTCGCCCGCCATCCTGGCCGATTCGGTGCGGCGGGGATCTATGAATATGACGCGGCCGCCCCGTTCGACTACTGCCTTCAGCTTTTTCATCGGATGAGGGAGCTGCAGGAAGCTGAACTTCGAGATTGCCGGGTTTCCCCCGACAATGACCAGGAACTTCGTGTTGGCGATGTCGGGAAAGGGCTGCGTGAAGGGGAACCCGTAGAGGTGGTGGGCCACGGCGAACTTGTTGGCGCAGTCCTGCGTGTGCGGCGAGTACATCTGCTTCGTGCCGATGCCGGTCATGAACCCCTGGGCGAAGGCGGGATGGAGCATGTCGAAGCCGGTGGCGGTGCCGACGTACATGCCGATCGAGTCGGGCCCGTGGGCCGCCCGCAGGGCCCTGACCTTTCCGCCGATCTCCCCCAGGGCCTGCTCCCACGATATCCTCCTGAATTCGGAGCCCTCGCGCTTCAGGGGATGTCGCAGCCGGTCCGGGGACTCGTAGATCCGGTGCTGCTTGAGCCCTTTCACGCAGGCATGGCCTTCGGTGGCAACGTGTTCCCTGTCGGGTTCGATCTTCACCACGCGGTTTCCGTCGAGGGTCACCTTGAGGCCGCACAGGCATTCGCATATTCTGCAGAAGGTGTATTCGGTCTTCATGGGCTGCGTTTCCTTTCTCGATCTATCGTTATCCGGCTGTCCCCATGCGGAAGAAGGCTGATGGCGGCAGAACCCTTGAGGATTACAGGAATATAAGCATCCCTGTCCACTACTTTTTCCGTGCCCGGGTCCGGAGTGATTGTGGCGACGGACATTAAAAAAATCTTGAATTATTATAACATCGGGGATACAGGTATGGAGTGGAATAAAATTACTCCAGGACAGGGGAGGGATGATCTTCAATTCTAAATTTGTCTGCACGCTGCCGGAAGGAAAGAAAGCGGTAAATACCGAAGAAAAAACTCCGAACGATGACCCGGTCCGCCATGAAGGACTGAGAAGGGGGGATCCGATAACGGCCGTTGGAGCTCTTACCGGCATCACGCCGGCGTCTCTTGAGGTTAAACACTGGTGTTCGGGATCAGTTGCCGAATATAGGGCCCCCCTTTCGTCAAACAGCAGAAATAGTTATATCATCTGTCCCCTCATTGCACTCGCCGGCGCGGGAATGTTCTTCGCCGGGTGGAAAAAAACATAGGACCGCTGGCCGTGACGGAACAGGACTACAGCGACATCGATTTCGGATACGAATGCGACCTCCATTTCTTCGAGCCCCAGGAGACCGATGACGTGGTGCGGGAATTTATCAGGCAGGCCGCCGCAAAGGGCCTGAAGAAGATACGCCTGGTCCATGGCAAGGGGATATCGGCCAAGAAGAGGCGCGTGTATGAACTGCTGGAGGGCCACCCGGACGTTGCGGAGTTCCGGAACGACGGCCCCAACTGGGGTGCTACGATCATCACGCTGCGGTAGGCGGGGTCACGTGACCCCGCCTACCGCAGCGTGTCATATGAAATAAATAATATTGAGGGTAATCATAATGTTGAGTGCAAGCCAAATTGAAAAATATGCCGATGTCCTGATCTGGGGCCTTGAAACGGCCCGCACGAAGCCTTTCAGGCCCTATGACGTCATACTGCTCCGGTACCAGCAGCCGTCGATAGCACTTGCGGAAGCGCTGTACCGGAAGCTCCTGCATCGTAAATGGATCGTGGTGCTCCGGGGGCTCGTGAATCCCGTGATGGAAAAGGATTTCTATACCTGCACGGACCCGCGCCAGAGAAAATTCATCGGCGAATGGGAAAAGAGTTTTTTTTCGAACATAAACGGCACTATCTTCCTGTCCGCGCCCGAGTCGCTGACGCACCTCAGGGATGTTGACCCGAAAAGGATTAACGAGGCCATGGTCGCGGCGCGGAACCTCCGACGGATCATGGAGCGGCGCGAAGAGCGAGGGCTGGTAGGATGGACCCTCTGCACCTATCCGACGGAGGAGCCCGCCCGGCGCGCCGGGATCTCCATCAGGGAATATGCGAACCAGATCATAAAGGCCTGCTTCCTCAACGACAGGGACCCGGTGGCCCGGTGGAAGGAAATCTATGCCAATTCAATGGAAATAAAAAAATGGCTGAAAAGCCTTGCGATCAGGACAATCAGGGTTGAGTCAAAATCCTTCGACCTGTCCATAACTTTGGGGGAGAAGCGGCGCTTCCTCGGCCTTTCCGGCCATAATATCCCCTCTTTCGAAATATTCACATCGCCGGACTGGCGCGGCACCAGCGGCACCTATTACGCGAACCTTCCCTCGTACCGGAGCGGCAACCTGGTCAAGGGGGTGCGCCTCGAATTCAAAAACGGTTCTGCAGTGAAGGCCCGCGCGGTCCAGGGAGAGGCCTTCCTCAGGAAAATGATAGCCATGGACCGCGGCGCATGCCGCGTCGGGGAGTTTTCCCTCACCGACCGGCGTTTTTCCCGCATCGACCGCTTCATGGCCGACACCCTCTTTGACGAGAATTTCGGAGGGCCCAGCGGGAACTGCCATGTCGCGATCGGCAATTCCTATTCCGACACCTTTGCCGGCAATCCCGCGACCCTGACAGCGGCCGCGAAAAAGAAGCTCGGTTACAACGAATCAGCCCTTCACTGGGACCTGGTGAACACCGAGGAAAAAACGGTGACCGCTCGCCTGGCAGGCGGGAAAAATATGCTCCTGTACGAGAAAGGAAAATTTGTGTATTGACGGGAGGGCGTTTACGACGGGTTTTTGATTTTCTCTATCACCTTGTTCAACAGGTCCAGGTACTCCCTCTGGGTCTGGATGTATTCCTTGACCAGCGGGTTCTGCTCCAGTTCCTTCTGCATCATTTCGTATTCCGACGATTCCTGCCGCTCGATGGGGCCGCCTGCGGAAAGGCGGTCGTTGATCTCCTTGCCCATGGCGATCAGCCTCGCATAGAGTTGCTGTGCCGCCCGGTCGTTGCCGATCCTCGAGAGGGTTTCGTGGTACCGGATGGCTATCCCGTGCTCCCTGATGGTTGAGGCGAGCTCCCTGGCTTTTCTGATGATGGGCTGGATGGAGTCGGTCATGGTCCGGGCCCCGGTATCACGACGTGTGGTGCCCGCGCGAACGGATGGCCTTGACCATGTTCTGGAACAGGTCGTAGAAGTCCTGCAATTCGTCACCTTTCCTGAGGGGCCTGAGCTTCGGGTCCTTTCCCGCGATGATGTCTTTCATGAAGTTCGATATGACGTATATGGGCCCTGAAATGCGGTGCGTTTTCCTTATGAGGATGATGTACAGGGCTATGCTTTCCGCGAGTATTATGGCAAGGATCGAGGCCAGGAGGATCCTGTTGTACCGTATTATGGTCGTGTTGAAGGCGATTATCCGGTTCAGGGTCTCCATGTTCCGGTCATGGTTTTTCGCGTTCTGGATGAGGGCCTGTTTTAAATTCGGGTCTTTCACCGCTTCGGGAAGGGACGACAGCGAAACGAAGATACTGTTTTCTATCTCGTAAATGTTGGTGATCTTGGTGTTGTTTTCCGTCAGCTTGTTGTTGTTATAGACGACGCTGGCGGTTATGGCAACGAGGATGACGGCGGTGATGACGCTCACGATGCCGATTATCGAAAAGGTGTGTCGCAGCTGGAAGCCTTTGTCAATGATATACTGTTTTCGTTTTTTCATCGGATACCTCGGCGCGAATTCTGATGATGGCGCGTGACCATGAGCCCCCTCCCCGGCAGGGTTCTTGAATTATCTCCGGTTCCCTGTAAAAGGCCCCACCGGGGGTCTTGGAGGGCCTGGGGCACTGGCCCGACCCGTATACTAAAGGTAAGGCCGCGAAAGTCAATATATTTTCAGGCGCAGGACCCTGTCGAGTATACCGAGCTCCCCCAGCATCGAGAAAAAAAGGCGCAGGGGAAACCCGATAATGTTGGATGCCGATCCCTGGTACCCGTCGACGATGAGCCCGCCCTGTTCCTGGAAAGCGTAGCTTCCGGCCTTGTCCCGGAACTCGATCGTGTTCAGGTAGTTTACAATGCCGTCCCGGTCCAACTTTTTGAAGGTGACCCCGGTCGTCTCGTGGCGGGTCAGCGTGCGGTGCGGCCCCTCCTGCCGTTCCGCCGCGAGTAGGGTGACGGCGGTGATGACCTGGTGCGTGCGGCCGCTCAGCTTCGATATCATCGACACCGCGTGGTCGAAGTCGTCGGGCTTTCCCATGACATGCCCGTCGATGGTGACAATGGTGTCCGCGGTTATGATGAGGAGCGGGAAGTCCCCGCCGGTGCAGGACTCCAGTATGGCGCGGCATTTCTCCCCGGCTATGCGCGTCGCGAAGGTTTCCGGGGGTTCACCGGGCAGGGGCACCTCGTCTATGGACGGGTTGACGACGCGGAAGCCATCGACCAGTCCGGCCAGTATCGATTTGCGCCGCGGGGATGAGGAGCCGAGCAGTATGTTCATGGTTCACTTGAGGACAACTTTTTCGTTCAGTTTGTACACGTTGGTTATGTTCTTGATGTTCTTGAGCCTGGCCATGATCTCCTTCAGGTGGTCGTTGCTCCTGACCTCGAGGATGAACCTGAACACGGCGTGGTCCGCTTCTTCCACGCGCGCCTCGACTTTCACGATGTTCGTCTTCGCCAGGGCTATCTCGTCGGCGACGTCCTTGAGGAGGTTGGGGCGGTCGATGCCTTCCACCGCCACTTTGACCGGATAAAAGGTGTCGGGACTCCCTTCCCACTTGATGTTCACGAATCGTTCCTGCTCATGGTTCAGGCGCTTCAGGGAGGGACAGCTTTTCTTGTGCACGGTGATGCCCCTGCCGCGGGTTATGAAGCCCACGACATCGTCGCCCGGTATCGGCTGACAGCACTGCGAAAGCCGGATGAGGATGTTGGTGGCGCCGTTGATGGTGATGCCGGTCTGCTTCTGCCTTTTCCGGGGCGTGCTTTTGAGCCTGATCTGGTCGTCTTGGGGTGCCGGGGCCTCTGCCTGTTTTTCGTCCTTCTGCTTTTCCCCTTCCTCTTCGAACTTAGTCTCGGATTCAAGCTGTCTTCTCAGCCACTGGCGGATCTTGTTCCGCGCGCTGGGGGATATGGCGAGCTTGAGCCATGACTCGGAGGGATGGCCCTTCTTGCTCGTCATGATTTCCACTATGTCGCCGCTTTTAAGCTTGGCCTTGAGGGGGACGATTTGGGAGTTGACCTTGGCGCCGATGGTGGCATGGCCTATCTCCGTGTGGATCGCGTAGGCGAAGTCGATCGGCGTGGCTCCCTTGGGGAGCTTGATAATCTTTCCCTTCGGAGAAAACACGAAGATCTCGTTGTCGTAGAGGTCCATCTTCAGGCTCTTCATGAACTCCCGCGTGTCCTGGACGTCGGTCTGCCATTCCGTGATGTCCTTGAGGAACGTCAGGTTCTTGTAGTCCTTCTTGATGACGCTGGGGTCCTCCTTGTAGAGCCAGTGGGCGGCGATGCCCATCTCCGCGGTCGCGTGCATCTTTTCGGTGCGGATCTGCACCTCAAGGCGGTGCCCGTCGGGGCCGATTACGGTCGTGTGCAGCGACTGGTACATGTTCGACTTCGGCACGGCTATGTAGTCCTTGAACCGCTTGATGATGGGGGACCAGAGGGTGTGGACCACCCCCAGGACGCCGTAGCAGTCCCTGATCTCGTCGGTGATGATCCTGACCGCCCTGATATCGTAAATCTCTTCGAATGGTTTCTCCTGCTCCTGTATCTTCTTGTGGATGGAGTAGTAGTGCTTGGCGCGGCCGGTGATCCGTGCGCGGATATTGAGGGCGGCAAGGCGCTCGCCCAGGATCTTCCTGACGTTTTCCAGGTATTCTTCAAGCTCCGTGTCGCGCTGGGCGATGTTGTTCCTGATCTCGTTGTACGCGACTGGTTCGAGGACGCGGAAGGCGAGGTCTTCCAGTTCGCTGGATATCTTGGACATCCCGAGGCGCCGGGCGAGGGGGGCGTAGATGTCCAGGGTCTCTTTCGCCACCCGCGTCTGGGTCTCGGGCGGCTGGAACATGATGGTCCTCATGTTGTGGAGCTTGTCCGCCAGCTTGATGATGATGACCCGGATGTCCTTGACGGTGGCGATGAGCATTTTCCGCAGCGTGGCGGCCTGGGCCGTGGCCTTGGTCCTGCTCTTGATGGACGATATCTTGGTGACGCCGTCCACCAGGCGGGCCACTTCCTCGCCGAAGGCCTTTTCTATCATGTCCAGGGTGGTTCCGGTGTCCTCCACCGTGTCATGGAGAAGGGCGGCGGCGATCGTGTCGGTGTCAAGTTTGAAGCCGGCAAGGATTATGCCCACTTCCAGCGGATGGACGATATAAGGCTCCCCGCTGAGGCGCTGCTGGCCCTCATGGGCGACGTTGGCGAACAGGTAGGCCTTCTGGATGACGGCCAGGTCAATGTCGGGATTGCTGTTTTTTATCATTTTCAGCAGCGTTCCGATGTCCCTGCTTCGTATCTTTAAATCGATGTCCGACATTTTTTCTTTAAAACCCGTATAATTAATAAATAATGAAAATAGTATGGATAATCATTAACTTTGTCATTAAATACAATAATTTTCGCAGAGACGCAGGGGCGCAGAACTGTCATTTCGAAAAAGCGCGGGCGACTGAGAAATCCTGACCTCACCGCCGGGAAAGATTTCTCACCCCTCCGGGGTTCGAAATGACAAGTCATGACAAGCAACGCCTTCAGAATGTAATTTTCTGCGCCTCTGCGCCTCCACGAGATCACTATTCCATTGCCCTTTTTGGACATAAGAATACAAATAAAAATATAAAGATATATATTTTTTTTCCCGAAAATATAAAAAATAGTATATTAATCCTGCCGCAAAACCGGCGTTTTGCCCCGGATTAATGCTAAACCGGAAACCAAAGCCCCCGGTCTTTATCTTCAGAAAGATGATGGCCGGTCAAATTATAGCCAAGGGGAATACATCAATGGGTAAGAAAAAGATACTGAAACTGATGTGGCTCGCGCCTGTTGTTATTCTGATAAGCCTCACCGGAGGGGTGAGCCTTTATTCCCAGTTCTTAGCGGATGAAGAAGAGGAAAAAAAGCCCGTTGAGGAAAAGAAGGTATCCGATATAGCGATGAACATTAAGGCCGAAATGGTCCAGGAGGCCGAAGGATCAAAATGCGCCATCAGGGTCACCTGGGACCTGGCCCCGAAAATGACGGGGGAATATGTCGTGGCCGCGTCAAGCGAGGTCATAGACACGGCCGAAAAAGTCCACAAGGCGCGGGTGGTCCAGACGGTGAAGGGGGCGGAAAAAAACTCGATACTGGATCCCGAATGCACACCCGGCAGCCATTATTACGTGGTACTGTCGAAGGCCGGCATCACGGGCAATGCCATCGATCTGCGGGCCGGTTCCAATTTCATGACTTCCCCCCTTGTTATCGGAGCGGAAGAGCAGCTTCCCATGGTGTCCAATATACGCGCCATCGAGACGCAGGACCTCAAGGTGCGCCTGACCTGGGACAGGGCGGATAAAACGGCGCTTTTTTACACCGTGTACCGGTCCAGGCAGGTGATCAACACCGCTGAGCGTCTCAAGGAATCGGAGAAGCTCGATACCCTGGTTGATATAAGCGAATACATCGATGAAGGGATAGCGACCGATGTCCCCTATTTCTACGCGGTCACCGTGAAGGCCCTCAAGGGGAAGGACAATATGACCCTTATGCCGGACAGGAACTACACCACGACCGGGGCCATGGTCACCGCGCGCAAGGTCGAAGAGAACAAAATCAGGACGATCGGCGCCAGTCCGGAAGAGGGCGGCGTCCTTGTCACGTGGGACTTCACCGGTCCCGGCGACGCTAATTTCCGGCTTTTCAGGTCCGAGAGACAGCACAGGAACGGGAGCGAAGTCGCCAGCAGCGAGGTGCTCCGCACGGTCAATATCAGCGACGGCAGCTACAGGGACGCGGCGGTGCCGCCGGGGCGTTATTTTTACGGCCTGCTCCCCGGGGCGGGCACGGACCTGTCGTCTCACGAGCTGGTCCCCGGCGTTAACATAACCCGGACCGCTGTTGTTGTCAGAATAAAGGAAGAAAAGAAACAGAAGACAGAAAGGAAAAAAGAAAAGATCGAGACCGCCGAACCTGACGATATCGACCGCATTCTCAAGAGGACGTTCTTCCGGAGCAGGTACAAGGAGGCGATCAAGGAATTGTCCGATTTTATCGAGGCCGGCGCCGATGAGACGGCGGTGGCGAAGGGAAGGCTTTTTATCGGAAGGTCCCATATCGAGCTGGGACGATACCGCAGGTCGCTGGACTTCCTGCTTCTTGCCGACGTTAAGAAATATTTTCCGAAAGACGCGGATTTCTGGACCGCCTTCGCTCTGGCGCGTATCAGGAACCATTAATACAAGGAATACTAATCGAGGGCATATGATGAAACAAGGGATAGTAGTGGGCGCGGTGCTGGTTGTCGTGGGAATAGGCGTTTTCGCCTATTATGACCGCTTTGTCAGGCACGAGCGCGAAGCGCAGGAACTCCTCACCGAGGGTAAGCTGATTTATGAACGGGGGTCGCGGGAAGCGGTCAATGACTCGATAAATATCTTTTCGAAGGTGATCGCCCGCTATCCAGGCACCAGGGCCGAATCCGAGGCATACTTCAACATAGCCCAGGCCTATGAGAAAATGAACCTGAACCGTCTCGCGTACCTCAAGTACGTGTATATCCTGAAGAACGCCAGGAACATTGACGAGGGGTTCGCCCGGGAGATCAAGGCAAGGATCGCCCGCCTCAAGGTAATGAAGCGGTACACCGAGGAGGGCATCTACGAGCTGATGGGCCTGCTCCATCATTCCGAAAACCGCGACTTCAGGAGCAGGGTCTACACGGAGCTGGGCCACACCTACCTGCAGATGAGGGAGCTTGAGAAATCGAAGCGGATGTTCGACATAGCCCTGACCGAGAACGGGGAAAACGAGGAGGCGCTGCTGGGCAAGGCGCGGGCGTACAAGCGCCTGGGAGAAGACGACATGGCGTACAACCTGTATGAATACTACCTCAAGTATTACGGCAATTTCAGCCAGTACGCGGATGACGTCAAGAGCGCCTATCTTCACCAGGTGTACCAGTCCGGCCATCAGAACTACCGCGCCGGCAGGTATACCGCGGCCATTTCCTATTTTAAAAGGGTCCTGAGCCATTTCCCGGAGAGCGGCTTCACGGAAAACAGCCTGTACTGGATCGGCCAGTGCTACTTTGCCATGCACCGGTACGGCTCCGCCATCAATTATTACGACAGGGTCCTGAACAACTACGACAGCGGCAAGGACGAGGCCGCCCGCATCAGGAAGGGATACGCCTATTTCCTGATGAAGAAATTCGACCTCGCCGCCAGGGAGTTCCAGATTTACATCAACAACTATCCCCGCGGCGCCAATATCGACACGGCGAAAAAATGGAAAAGCATGAGCACGCAGGAGATGCTCTACCGCATACAGAACAGGATGATCCCCGATGCCGAAGAGGAAGAAGTGAAACCGGAAGGGAGGAAGAAGGGGGGCACGTCATCAGGTCCCGAACGGGAAGGGACGCCGGATGACAGGGCCATGACCGGCAGACCCGCCCATGATGAAGCCGATTATGAGAACGTGGGGGAACTCTGAGTTCCCCCGCCTTACGGCCGCTCTTGTACCGTAACCCACACGTTGATTTCGCTTTTATCCCGCCAGACCGTGATCTGGATGTTCCTTCCTATTCCCGACCTGCTGACGATGCCCAGCAGGTCGTTGAAGTCTCGCACAGCCTTCCCGTCTATCCGGGTGATGACGTCCCTGATTCTGAGTCCCGCCTTTTCAGCCGGTCCGTCCTTTTCAACGGCGCCCACCAGGGCCCCCTCGGGTTTCTGAAGCCCGAGCTCCCTGGCGAATTCCGGGGTGAGGGGCGATATCTGGACCCCGATGTAGCCGCGCTTCACCTTCCCATATTTCTGTAGCTGTATCAGGGTGTCCCTGGCCGTGTTGATCGGTATGGCGAAGCCGATCCCCAGACTGCCGCCGGTGCTGGAATAGATCATGCGATTGACGCCGATGACCTCGCCGTCGATGTTGATGAGGGGGCCGCCGCTGTTTCCCGGGTTGATGGAAGCGTCGGTCTGGATGTGGGAGACCCCCATGTCGTTGTATACATGGCGGCCCGTCGCGCTGATCACGCCCGTGGTTATGGTCTTGTCCAGGCCGAAGGGGTTGCCGATGGCAATGGCCATGTCGCCGACCTTAACGCTGTCCGAGTTGCCGAAGTAGACCGGCGTGAACCTGCCGCTGTCGTTGATCTTGAGGAGGGCGATGTCGGTCAGCTGGTCTGAACCGACCAGGGTCGCGGTGTAGTCCTTGTTGTTGACGCGGACCGTGACCGAGTCCATGGCGGCGACAACGTGGTGGTTGGTGCAGATATACCCGCTTTCAGATATGATGAAGCCGGTCCCGAGGCCGCGGCGCTTCTGCGTGTCCGGGGCAGGCTGCCGCCTGCCGAAGAATTCCCTGAAAAAGGGGTCGTCCATGAAGGGGTCCCGGCGCGCGGTATTGACCGTTTTCTCCGTGCTGATGAAGACGACGCTGTTTTTATACTGCTCGTAAATGTTCTGGAATGTTTTCTGCAGCTCGTAGACCGGTGAATTCTGGTTATGCTTTTTCAGCGGGGACACCCTGGCGGGTTCGCCCGGAAAGAGTTCGGCGCCCAAGGCTCCGGATGCGATTGCGACTCCAGCCAGGACGGCAGGCAGACGGTGTTTTATCATGGTGTTCTCCCTTGCTGCATGCGGCGCGTTTAATGACGATACGATCTGTTATAGTATTGGAAATAATGTTACAACAATTTTTTCATGCGATACAAATAAATTGGTTTTTCATCCCTGCGTGATCCTTTGACTGACCATGGTTGAAGCGGATTGTGCGTGTGCATTCCCGGCATGGTCGCAGCATATTTTTTAAAGATATTGAATTTTGAGGTGTTTCCTGCTTGAAAAAAAAAGACATGCATTAAATGATTGATTCGCGCAATGTTAGCAGGATAAAGGCGATGCGCGTTACTGCCAGTCATTAATTACTAATTCGGAATGAGCTATTCGGGGAGGACATATATGAAAAGGATTGTGGGCTTATTGGTTTCCGTTGCGTTTCTGATATCGGCACTGCCGGCCCTGTCGCAGGAAAAGGCCGATAAACCGAAGCCCGATAAGGACAAACAGCAGGCTGTTGATGCGGAGAAAAAGGCCGATGCCGGTGAAAAAGACCCGAGCAAACTCTATGTCGACCTGTCCGCCCTCATGTACCTGGAATGGGCCTATTTCAGCGGCTTCAAGTACACGGGAAGCACGACCTGGGGCAAGGTCGCCCGCTGGGGAGTTCTAACCGACGCCTATTATCTTTCCGGCGATCCAACGGACCTGACGCCGGTTGAGCGCTACAATTACAAGAAAAACGAGAACACCTTCCGCATGCAGCGGTGCTATCTCACCATTAAGAAGCAGCTGGGGGATATATTCAGCCTGAAGATCACCACCGACATCGACACCTCCACCGCCGACCTGATTTTCCTTAAATACGGCTTTGTTCAGCTTTACAAGAACTTTGCCACGCCGGTGGGGCCCGTGATCGTGAAGGCCCAATTGGGGAAGATCGCGACCCCGGTCATCGGCATAACGGACAAGCTGAGCGACCTGCGCTGGATCGGGCCCAATTACCTCAACAATTCCAAGCTGGTCCTCAACGGCAAAAGCTTCGACGATTCCGCCGACCTTGGCGGCCTGGTTTCTCTGAGCCTCTTTAACCTTGTCAGCCTGGAGTATGCGATCACCAACGGCGAGGGCGCGAAATCCGACAACAACGAACGTTACGGCGGCAAAGCACATACCCTCCTGGTTTCCGTCAACCCCGTTGATTATATCAAGGAACTCTACGTGAATTTTTACGGACGGTGGGAAGATACCAACAAAAACAAGATAGACGGCTCGGGCACGACGTCGATTATTTACCGGGGCGTTGAGCGGCGGGGCTATTACGGCGTCGGCGCCGCGTGGTACAGCGATGTCCTCAAGCTGGGCCTGAACTTCTTCATGCCTGAAATGCAGAATTCCAGATCCTACTGGTACGATGCCGCCCTGGCTCCCTACTTCGTGAACATGTCCGTCCGGCACAAGCTCAAGTACTACCTGATAGACGCGTGGTTCAACGTCAACCTGGGCGCCGTCACGCCGGCCGGCGTGCTGATTCTGGGACGCGCCTCCTGGGGCAAGGAGTTCTCGAGCCTGGCCGGCAACATGAGGCAGGCCCATGTGACCCTGGTGCTGGGAGGCGGCGTCGGCTACCAGTTCAGCCAGTATTTCAGGATGGTCCTGTACTATGAAACGATACGCTACCAGGCGGGCCCGTACCTGGGCTTCCATGATATAACCAAAAAGGACCCGACGCCCAACAATAACGTGTACATCAAGGCGGAAGTGAAGTTTTAGTGAACTGATTTAACAAGGCCCCCCAGCCCCCTTGGCGGGGTGCTTGAGTACGAAGGGCCCAGGAGTCCCCCGCCGGGGGATTTAAGGTGCTGGCTGTATGATTAATACGAAACATGAAGGTCTGAATGAACAAGAAAATTGAAGAAATCATCAAATCGAAAATACGGACCATCCCCGATTTCCCCAAGGCGGGTATCCAGTTCAGGGACATCACGACGCTCCTGCATGATAAAGAGGGATACCGGATGTGCATCGACGCCTTTATCCGGCGCTATGCACGGCATGACATCGATTCCATCGCCGGCATCGAGGCGCGGGGCTTCCTCATCGGCGGGGCCATAGCCTACGAGCTCCGCAAGGGCCTGGTCCCGATCAGAAAAAAGGGTAAGCTTCCTTCGAAGAAGGTTTCCTACGAATACGAGCTCGAATACGGAACCGATACCCTTGAGGTCCACGTGGACGCGGTCAAGAAGGGCGACAGGGTCCTGATAATCGATGACCTGCTGGCGACGGGGGGGACGTCCCTGGCGTGCGCAAAGCTGGTGGAAAAGCTCGGCGGGGAAGTGGTCGAGCTCGCCTTCATCGTCGACCTGCCGGACGTCGGCGGCCGGAAAAAGATCGAGGGCCAGGGCTACAGCGTCTTCACCCTGGTGGAATTCGAGGGCGACTGACGGCTCCACTCATACAGCGCGATGGACACTGCCACCGGCGCGTTCAGCGATTCAACACCGCTGCTCAGGGGGATCGAAACCGATTCCCTTTTTAATTCCTCCGGCAGGCCGGGGCCTTCGACCCCCGGCAGAAGGAGAAAGCGTTCGGGGAAGGTGAAGGAGTCAAGGGGCGCGCCCCCGGCGTCAAGGGCGACCACGGACGACGCGCCGCCGCCCGGAAGGGACGGCAGGTCGCGGATCGACGGTCCCCGTTCCATGACGGCGCTGAAAACGGCCCCTGCCGATGCCCGCACCGATTTCGGATGGTATGGATTGGCGGCCTCCTTCAAGATGACAATCCTGCCCACGTTGAAACCGACCGCGGAGCGGATGACCGATCCCACGTTGACCGGGTCCTGGAAGGGCACCAGGAGCGTGCACCCCGGGATGATGTCCTTTTTCCATTCGGGCATTTCCGGCGGCTGGACCGCCAGGAGCGGCCCACCGGTGTTGAAAAGGTCCAGTTCGTTGAAGAGGGCCTTTTTCAGGACCAGGAGCGTGCCCGCGTCTTCGTGCCTGCTTATAAGGGCGTTGATGGCCTCGTCATTCTCGGAATATCCGTCATGGAGTATCAGTTCGCGGGACGGGATCCTGCCGCTGGCCGCCAGCTCGGCGATGATCTTCTTTCCCGAGACCAGGACGGTGCCCGATTTCCGTATGCCGCCGCCGTCGCCCAGTTTCTTCAGCTCCTTGAAGGTTTTGTTCTCCGCCGAGGTTATGGCCGTCCCGGCCGTGGCCCTGAGGTCCTTGAGGATCGAGTAGGTCTTCCGCGTGCCGGCCAGCTCCTTCCGGTAGACGATGAGGCGCCGCTCGTAGCTGGTATTGGGCAGGCGGTACCGGCGGTCCGTTTCCAGCGCGTAGGCGTTCATGTTACCGGCGGTCACGGCGTCGAGGTCCCGGTCAGCCTCGGGGCCTTTCATGAAGATGACCCGGCCGCCCAGCGGCAGGAAGTGGTTCACCCTCGTAAGGGTGTCGTCGATGGATTCAAGGGCACGGGTTATGACTCCTTCGACCGTGAAGAAGGACCGTTCCGTCACCATGTGGGGATATACCTCGACGTCGCCAAGGCGGAGGGCGCGGGCCGTATCCTCGAGGAAGGCCGCGCGCTTCTTCCTCGGTTCCGACAGTATCATCTTCAGCCGGGGAAGATATATCTTCAGCGGTATGCCCGGGAAGCCCGCGCCGGAGCCGATGTCGATGATCGGCGAGGGAAGCTCTATGAATTCGGTGAAGTAGAGGGAGTCGATGAAGTGCTTGACCACTATGTCCTCGAAGGCCGTGATCCTGGTGAGATCAAGGGTCTCGTTGCTGTCGACGAGGAGGTCGTAGTAGGCGCCGAACTGGTCGAGCTGCCGCGGCGTCAGTTCAAAGCCGGAGCTCCGGAATATCTCGTTCATCAGGCCGATGCGTTCTTTGTCGGGCATGGCGGCGTCAAACGGTGCCGACAGGCGAGGGTTCCGGCAGGTCCATGTCGAGGTTTTTCTCCAGGAGGAGGACCGGTACCGTTTCCCTGTCATCGTGGTTTTTTATCATGATGTCAAAGGGCTTGAAGCCCAGCTTTGAATAGAGCAGCAGCCCCCGGGTGTTCTCGCACCAGCACGGGACGATGAGCCGGGTCACGTGGTGCCGCGCCACGGCCATCTCCATCATCGCCTGGAGGAGGAATCTCGCCGCGCCCTTTCTCCGGTGGTCTTTGCTTATGATGACGTTGCCGATATGGCATTCGGCGTTTTTATGGATGTCGAACAGGTCGGCAAAGCCGACGGTTCTACCTTTTGAGACCAGGACGGTCGCGTCGGACCGGGAATCGACGAAGGACTTGAGCACGGCTTCGGTCAGCGGGTAGGTCACCCCGGGAAAGGCGTAATGGAGCTCCCTCTCGTTCGCAAAAAACCCGCATATGACCGGGAGATCGCTGTCGGTGATGGGTCGCGTGGTATACATGACGTCCTGTCGTTTATGGGATCACTATGCCAGTTTTTTCCTGATAAAATCGGCGATGGCGCCGGCGCCGACCGCTTCCTGGTCTCCGCTTTTCAGGTCCTTGACGGTGCAGGTGCCGGCGGCTAGCTCGTCCTCGCCTATGACAACGGCGAAGGCCGCGCCTTCCCGGTCTGCCTTTTTGAACTGCGCCTTGAAACCCTTGGACCCGGGGTCCATGTCGGCGGAAATCCCGGCTCCCCGCAGCTCGCCGCAGAGGGCAACGGCCTTTGCCAGTGTTTCGCCGCCGGTGTGGACTATGAATACGTCTATGCCGCCCCCGGGGATTTCCTTCCCTTCAAGGAGTATCTCCATCCTCTCGATGCCCGCTGCGAAGCCCACGGCCGGCGTCGGCTTCCCGCCGAATTCCTCCACGAGGTTGTCATACCTGCCCCCTGCGGCGAAGGCGTTCTGACCCCCCAGCCGGGCGGTGACGAACTCAAAGGTCGTCCTGGTGTAATAATCGAGGCCGCGGACCAGGAGCGGGTCCTCGGTGAAGGCTATGCCGCCGCCGGTGAGGTATCCCTTGACCGAGCCATGATGGCTTTTGCACTCGTCGCAGAGATAGTCAACGGTCCTGGGCGCGTCCTTTTTCAGGGGCTGGCAGGAGTCCTGCTTGCAGTCAAGGAGCCGCAGGGGGTTCCGGTCAAGGCGTGACGCGCAGTCGCGGCACAGAAGGTCCTTCACGCCCGTGTAATAGGCGGTGAGGGCCCTGACGAAATCGGGGCGGCAGTTCGGGCACCCAATGGAATTGACCAGCACCGTATAATCGCCGATGCCGGCCCGCTTCGCGATGGCGTCCATCATGGCGATCGCCTCGAAGTCGTGGAAGGGGTCGCCGCTGCCGAATATCTCGGCGCCGAACTGGTTGAACTGGCGCAGGCGTCCCTTCTGGGGCCGCTCGGCCCTGAACATGGGGCCGATGTAAAAGAACTTGCACATGGCAAGGCGGTTGTACTCGCCGTTCTCGACGTAGGCGCGGACGACGGACGCGGTCCCCTCCGGGCGTAGGGTGAGGCTGCGGCCGCCCCGGTCCTCGAAGGTAAACATCTCCTTTGATACGATGTCGGTCTCATTGCCGAGACCGCGCACGAAGACCTCAGTGAACTCCATGACCGGGATGACTATTTCCCTGACATTGTATAATTTGAATGCTTCCCGGGCGGCGTTGACGATGAGGTTGCGCCGCCCGATCCGGTCGGGGAATATATCTTCAATGCCAGGTGGTTTTGATAACATTCTGAAATCCTTGTTTATGATTGATGCGATTCTCCCCTCCATTGATGGGAGGGGCCGGGGGAGGTTGTATTGATTGAAACGCTCCCGTCTGGTTATATATGTATCTATAATGCGGAGGCGGATAGTTTTTGTCAAGAGTACAATTCAATTATTGTTATTTTATTTTTTTCTTTACTAGTATTTTGTCCTGAGCAGGGCTAGGGTGTGCCCGGATTCCCCGGGCGGGGATTTCACACTTTTCTTTTGTCACCAAAAGAAAAGTGTGAAAAAGAAAAGTGCCCGCCTGCTGTTTCGGCCTTCGGCTCCCCTGCGCCTCTCGACAGACGCGGAGGCTGCGGAACTCGGTGCCTTTGGCACCTCAAACAGTCCTCGCCCTTATTCCGCGTCTGTCTGCGATGCTCGGCGAAACAGAGGGCGGGGTTTTGAAGCTATTCTGCAGATTTAATGGGAAGGTGTGGAGAAAACCGGTCGCCGGGCATGAGGCCCGGCGTCGCGAGGATGCCCCAGGACGGGGCTTCCGGAGCGAGCGGAGAAAAATTACTTATCACCATCGCCTCAAAACGAACAATCAACTCAAGCGTTCAAAAACAGATAAACATGAAGTTATAAAAGACATCAATAGTGAGCCCCGCGGCGTTGAGCGGCGCGGGGGGAGGGATCGAAAGGGAGGGGGTGTCCGCGATGACAACCCCTCCCTTTCATAGGATGACCGACCCGCTCCGGGTCAATAACTAGCGCCTTCTGCGAAGAATCGCATAATCCCCCATCTCGGCATCAAAGATGATGGTATACAACGAGTTGGGCCGCGCCATATCCACGGAGACGCCGTCCGCGTCGATAATATCCCGCACCGTGAACCTTCGGTCAGTGATCGTATCGGTGATGGGGAATATAGCCTCCACGGTCTCGCCGCGGTACACGGGATTGAAGGTCCTGATTAGCGGCATGCCCTCCGGAGACGAGCCTGACCTGTACCCGAGGAACATGGCCCTGTTGATGTAAGGGATGCCTGAAAAACACTTGTTGCCGAATTCGTTGAAGAGATCATCCGTGTAGGGGCGGTGGCTCACCAAGTCAAGCTCCTCCCGGTAAAAGGGAAGGCGCTGTTCGAATTCCGGCGTTCCGGCGGTGCGGACCGCGTCCCGGTAGATCCTCGTCGTGTTGGCAGTGTAATATACGGACTTCATCCTTCCTTCGATCTTGAAGGCGTCGACGCCGGCTTCCATGTATGCGCCGATGCGCCCGACCAGGCAGAGGTCTTTTGACGAGAGGATCTCCGTGCCCCTGCGGTCCTCGATGATGTCGAGGGGCTCGCCGGGCCGGCTTTCCTCCACCAGGGAGTAGCGCCACCGGCATGCCTGGGCGCAGTCCCCCCGGTTGGCGTCCCGGCCGGTGAGGTACCGGCTCAGGAGACAGCGGCCGGAATAGGCAATGCAGAGGGCGCCGTGGACAAAGACCTCTATCTCCGCGTCGGTGTTGTCCCTGATTATCCTGATCTCGTCGACCGTCGCCTCCCGTGCCAGGACGATCCGGCTGACGCCGGCCTTGTGCCAGAAGCGCACGGCCAGGTGATTAAGGGTGGACATCTGGGTGGAAAGATGGATGTCGCAGGTCATGCCCGCGTCGCGGACCAGGGCCATCATGCCGGGGTCGGAGACCATAACGGCATTGAAGGGTAGTGCTCTGACCCCGTCAATGAACCGCTTCGCGTCCTCTATCTCCTTCTCGTGGAGGAAGGAATTCAGGAGAAAAACGGCCTTTGCTCCGTGATTGTGGCAGAAGCGCACTCCCTCTTCTATATCTTGCCTGGAAAAGTTGTCAGACTGTGCTCGCAGATTATGCTCTGACCCCCCGAAGTACACGGCATCAGCCCCATAGATTGCAGCGAATTTCAGCTTTTCCAGGTTGCCGGCCGGGGAAACGATTTCGGGGAATTGCTTATTATGATTTAACATGATTTGGTATTAATCAGGGGTATCATATAAGGAGCAAGTAAAAATTATGAAAATACCGCATGATGTGATAATTCTTTCGGTTTCAGCGTATTATTGTTGTTGGTAATTTTTTGTAAGATTGAGGGCCAGTTAGGGGGTCAGAGCACAATATAATAATCAGATTGATCGAAAGACATTGAGCCTGAGATGAGGTTTTGATCTTATTATGAAAAAATGGGCTCTGACCCCATTAATGTATCCCATTTCCTATAATTTTTTCAAATTCCTCTTTTATATTCGTATATAACGTAAACACAAACAAAGGAGAAAGAAATGTCACGGCCTTTAAGACAAATAAAACAAGGATCAACCCATCATGCTTATTCCAGGTGTCATGGTAAGAAAAACCTGCTGCATGGCAAATATGGAAAGATATATTTCATTGAATCAATCACCATGTGCCAGGAAAAATACGATTTTGACCTGATTGCTGCAGAAATTGTTGCCAATCACATTCACCTTATTATTAAAACTAGTGAAGGGAAGGAAACGATATCACGTATTATGCAATACGTCAAGGCAAGAATTGCTGAAAAATACAATAAGGCTATGGGAGAAACCGGGGCGTTTTGGAACGAACGATTCGGATCTACCATAATTGAGGAGGCAGAGAACCCTGAAGAGTATCTTTTATGGCTTCTGTGGTATATAGGGTATAATCCCGTAAGGAAAGGTCTATCGCGGGATCCGCGTATGAACGATATTGGATTTATTAACTGCTATCTTGATGAGAACTTCAATGCCCCGGTTAAAATCACACTGCATAATTATTTCATTAAACTGGGGGATACCTTTGAGATGCGCGTTAAGAAATTTCTCACATATGAAGAAGCCTACCGGAAGAGGCTGGCGGTTTATTTTTAACATCATGGGGTCAGAGCCTCCTCGGCATCTAATAGGGTAGTGACCTGGTGTATGCGGTGCAAAAACCTGGATCCTCCTGAGTTGGCATACTATCAGCAATTCACATGTAAAATATTGAATAACATAAAATATTTATTCTCATGGAATGAAATCTTCATTATCCTTTTCCATATTATAAAAAAGAACTGGACATTGATAAAGACTTGGCATAGCATTTGTTGTGTTCGGTTATATAAATCTTGGAGGATTTGTATGAAAAAAATATAGGTCATAGCGGTCATGGTAATTGGCCTGCTTGCCATCATGGGGCCGGCCCCGGCAGGGGCGGTGCAGGTGAAAATAGGTCTTTCCGGCATGTATGATTTCTGGGACCCGCCCTTTAAAAGTCTCCATGAGGGCAAGTCCAACAGCCTCATATATGCCGGGTTGAAAGATGATGATGATGGCTCCCTCATGCTGGGACCGGAGCTTGACCTGAAATGGGGAGGGTGGAGGATGCAGCTCCTGGCCCTCTTCGGGGTCATGAAAAACAAGTATGATTATACAAACTACCGGTGGGACTTCACGCTCTGGAATCTCCGCGGTTTTGATCAACGGTTGGACTGGCTTACCGTCGGTGATTACTCGGCGCGGCGCTACGATGTTGACCTGAAATTCGGCAAAAGCTTTTACCAGTACCTCTATTTCAACTTCGGCGTCCGCTTCAATTACGCCGACGGTAGCGGTTCCCAGTTCCGGTTCGCCCCGGGATTGGACCTTAATTTCGGTGATGACGATTTCCATTACTTCCAGGTGGGGCCGATCATAGGCATCGGCTTTGAATATGAAATCAGGGGTTTCTCCATCTATTTTGATGTTAACGGCATTATTAATTTCGGGAACCATTATCTCGAGAGGACGCAGCTCTTTCCCTTCCCTTGGTCATATGCTCTTCCGTTCAAGTATGACACCGACGTCATCGGCTTCGGCTTTGACACCGACATCGGCGTCGCCTATTTCATAGCGCCGGCGCACCTCTCCATCGGCGTCGGTTTCCGCTGGACCGGCGTGGTGTGCGTCCCGGGCGAGGACGACAGCTCAATGATCGACTTTGCCTACCGGGACAAGTGGATCAAGGGCAAATGGGATCACTTCTACGGCTTTACTTTTAACGTGAGCGCGAGGTTCTAACAGAAATTATCGATGGTAGAACGACAACGCGGCGGGGCCTCCCGCCGCGTTGTCGTTCGTATCGGAATATGTTATTTCGAGCCCTGCTTATCGGGGTGAGAGATCTTTAAATATACACATCATATAAAGATTTCTCCTCATATCCGGGTAACGTGATTCATTGAAATGAGTGTTTTGCAATAAAATATATTTTCAATCATTGAATTTCATGAATAAATTATAAAAACTCTGCGTCTCGGCGCCTCTGCGAGAGATATTCTGTAATGTGATAGTATGCCTGATAGTGATTCAATCAGAACCGCCCGGGATATCATCGCGAAATCCCATTACTGTACGGCCCTTACCGGCGCTGGCGTATCCGCCGGGAGCGATATTCCCTGCTTCCGGGGAAGGGGCGGAATCTGGCAGAAATACGACCCTGCCCTGGCGGGCATCGAGATGTTCCGTAAAGATCCCGGCAGGGTATGGGAGATGGCCCGGGAGCTGATCGCCCTGGCTGGATCGGCCGCTCCGAATCAGGCCCATCGCTCCCTCGCGGCAATGGAGAAGGACGGCCTGCTGAAGGGCCTTGTCACCCAGAACATTGACGGCCTTCATCAGCGGGCCGGCAGCAGGAGCGTCATCGAGCTCCACGGCAGCATCATGACGCTACGCTGCCTGGAATGCGGATCGGATTTCGATATTGCCGGTTTTAACATCATGAAAGAAGATCCCCTCTGCCCGGCATGCTCCCGGGTGTTGAAGCCGGGCATGGTCTTTTTCGGCGAGACCGTTCCCCTGGGGGCCCTCAACGAGGCGCGCCTTCTTGCCTCCACCGCGGACGTGATGCTGGTGATAGGAACATCCGCCGTGGTCAATCCCGCAGCGGAGCTTCCCGTGCTGGCGAAGGGGAACCGGGCAAAGATCATCGAGATAAATATCGGGACTACCGGGCTCACCAATTCCATAACGGACGTGTTCATACAGGGCAAAGCGGAAGAGGTCCTGCCCGAGCTGTTATGACCGGTGCCGCTCGTTTTATTTCTTGACAGGCCTGTTTGCCGTTGTAGGATTCAGGGCGGGGAAAGGGCATCATCATCCGCGAGGTGTCTCATGGATCGCCGCAATCGTATCGCTGTCTGTGTCATGGCTTTATGCGTGGCCCTGTCGGGGTCTTTTGTATCTGCCGGTGACAGGGAGGCGGAGCAATCCGAAGCCAGGAAATACAAGGCGGTCAAGGGCTTTGTCGAGGTGGATTCGATTAAGTACCCGGTCTTCGTGGGTATAATTGAAGTCGAGGCGTCACAGATCGGCGGAATAACCTTTACTCTCGCCCAGAAGAAGCACAAGCAGGTCCTTCTGATGGCGGAAAAGATCAAGAGATATTACCTGGGTAAGAAAATCGGGAAGATCGTCCTGCCGAAATTCAAGAAAGTCAGCAAACCTGAAGCGACCGCATGGAGCTCGGTCAAATGCGGAAATGACAGCGACGGCGCCCTTGCCGTCGTGAAGGTCGAGGAAAACAGGGTTACCGTGTACCTGGTCCCTTCCTGCGATGAAGGCGTGCTGGCCCATATTCTTTAATACATGATCCCGGGAGGTGTCCTCAGTCATGAAAAAAACATTAATTCTGCTCCTGTTTCCCATGGTGCTCCTCTCCTGCGCGTCCCTCACCAGCCTGCTGGGGAAAAAGCCGGAAGTCACCCTTAAGCGCTTCGACATAGACTCAATCAGCCTGAAGGACGTTACCTTCCTCTTTGAAGTAGCCCTGAACAATCCGTACCCCGTCGGCTTCAAGCTCCAGGACGTTGGCTTCAATGTCAAGATTGAAGGAAACCAGCTGTTGAAAACAAGGACGCCGAAGGGCATGACCGTCAGGGCCGGCGGTAGTGAAATTACCCCCGTGAAGGTCACCATAGCCTATGCGGATATCATCCGCCTGATAAAGGATTACTCCGAGCGGGAGGACCTGAACTGCGCCATTGACATCGATATTGTGATCCCCCTTCCCGAAGCGATCCAGAAGATAAAGAAAAACATAACCTTCAATTACACCGTGCAGAAGAAGATCCCGGCATTGAAGCCGTCTTTCAGCATAGCCAATTTCCAGGTCAAGGCCCCGACCCTCGACGAGATCAAGCGTTCCCTGGTCGATACCGGGAAGAAGAACCTGAACGCAAATACCGTGTTCAATCTCTTTGAAGGCCTCATATCGGGGAAAAAGACCAATCCCGCCGACGTCCTTGACCTGACGTCCCTCGACGTGCCCATTGGTGTCAGCTTCGATGTTGAAGTGAAGAACAGCACGAAGGCCCGTCTCCAGTTCCGTGACCTGACCTATGATTTTGCCGTGAATGACGCGAAGATCCTGACCGGCACCACCGGCAGGACCGTCAACGAGGGGAACCGGTCCGTCATCAGGATAGCCAACACCTTCAGCTCAAAGGCCCTGGGCAAGTCGGTGGTGAATTTTCTGACCAACCGCACCGGCGATTACCGGTTCACGGGATACTCAAGCGTCAAGCTCCCCGACGAGATAAAAACTGCGCCGCTCAAGCTGGCCTTTGACGAGAAGGGCCAGTTTAAGATGCAATAATATTATAAAGAATGAGGCAGAGAAGCGTACGCCATGGAATTCTCCTTTGAACCAAGAAGTCTTTTTATAATACCCCCGCTCCTTTCCTTTCTGATAGGGATAACGATAGGCCTGACCGCGGTCATACGGGGCAGGCTTAAAATCGAAAACGTGCTCTTTGCCCTTGTATGCCTCTGGTGGTCCATGCTCATGCCGCTTTTCATAAGCCACCATTTTTTATGGGGCAAGGCAGACACCATAATGAAGATCGAGCGGGGCGTGCATTTCTTTTACGTGTATCTGCCGGCCATCAACGCGCTCTATTTTTTCCGGATGACCGGGACCAGGAGCAGGGTGATTCTGCCGGGCTCCTTTATACTCAGCTTCCTCATCTCCCTGACGACCCTTACCGATTACTACCTGACCGGCCTCAATGAGTACTCGTGGGGCTATATTTCACGGGGCGGCATCATGCTCCAGGTCTTCGGCCTCTACTCTGCGGCAATGCTGATCTATTTTATCGTGTCGTTCATCAGGAGGATCAGGACGGAGAAAAACAGGATACTGCGCCTGAAGCTTATTTATATCGTGCTGTCGTTCATCCTGGTGGGGCTTTTGACGATTACCAACCTGGCCGCCCAGAACGGCATTGATTTTTACCCCCTGGGGAACCTGATGTTCCTGCCGCTGGCCTTTCTCGGGTACGGTGTCCTGAGCAACCGCCTGATGGACATACGGAGCGTGCTTCATGTCACCTTCATCTGGGGCGCCATGTCGTCCCTCATCCTGATCCCCAACATCGCGCTCTTCTATTTCGTTTCCCATTTCATCGGCAGGATCGGCGCCGCGTACCAGTTTGTCATCGGCACCGCCTGGTTCATCGGGAACTACTTTTATTTCAAGAAGGTCCAGCCCCTCATCGACCAGCTTTTCAACAGGCGGAAGTATAACCTGAATGCCATAGAATCGGCCTTTGTGGACAGCATATCCACGCTGAAGACCCTGGATGAACTGATCGACCAGTTCACCGAAGTTATCAGGAAAACCATCGGATTCAGGAGCGCCGAGATAGTCCTCTGCCGCACCGATGAACCGGTGCTTGCCGGCGCCGGCCTGAAAACGCACACGCTGGACACCGCCCTCGAGGCATGGTTTGTCAGTTCAAACCACCTGGTGGACCAGACCCGGGTGGAGGCCAGGCCGGATTATCCGGAGCGGGACGGACTCCTGGCCCTTTTCAATGAGCTTGACGCCGCCTACCTGGTTCCCCTGGTGGTGAAAGGGCGGCTGTTCACCCTGCTGGTGCTGACGGAAAAACAGAATCTTCGCCAGATAACCAACTACGAGGTGCGGTTCATCAACAATATCAGGGCCGCCGCCGCGATAGCTCTGGACAATTCCGTCATGCTCACGGAACAGCTCGAACACAAGGTGGAAGAGCGCACCGCCGAGCTGAAAAAGGCAATGGACGCACTGTGGGGGGAGATGGAGCTGGCGAAGAAGATCCAGACGACCCTGCTTCCCCGCACCCCGGCAATACGGGGATTCGAGATCGCGGCCTACATGCAGCCGGCCGACCAGGTCGGGGGCGACTACTACGATATCATAAACGCCGAGGGACTCGACTGGCTCGTCATCGGGGACGTGTCGGGACACGGGGTGCCCGCGGGCCTCATCATGATGATGGTGCAGACGGCCATCCACATGGCCATAGCGGGCAAGCCGAACCTGAGGCCCGACGTGCTCCTTAACCGTGTCAACAGCGTCATAACGGAGAACATACAGAAGCTGGACGAGGACCGGTACATGACCATCACCGTCATAGCCTGCATGAACAGGGGCCGCTTCATGTTCTCGGGCCAGCACCAGCACATCATGATTTACCGGGCCGCCCTGAACGACGTTGAACTGATCGAGACCAACGGCATATGGATCGGAATAGCCGAGGAGCTGAAGCGGCCCGCGACCGGCGAATTCGCCATGGAGGTCGGCGATACCCTCATGCTTTACACCGACGGCATCACCGACGCGTGGCGGGAAGGGTCCACGAGGGACTTCCGCAACCCCTCGGAGGACATGTTCGGCATTGACCGCCTCAGGAAAACCTTGAGGAAGCTCGGCACGCGGAGTTCCGACGAGATCAGGGACGGCGTTCTCTCCGAGGTACAGGGCTATTATTTCAATGACGACGTCACCATGGTGATCATGAAACGGCTCGAATGACGCCGAACGGTCCCGGGCCGGCCTGATGGCAAAGGTCTCCGGGGAAAATGATAACGCCTGTTGTATGCTTCTTTTTCCCGTTAAATATCAGCGTCACATCTTGACATGTGCATCGTTTCTTGGTATTATAGTAAGCAGACACGGTCTTACCCAGATGACGCGTGTTGATTGACCCGTGTTCCTGATCATTTCCCATATCTTTTCATCCGGTTTTTGAGACTCCGAAGAACAAGGCCTGGGCGCACGGCGCGCCCGTAATACCATCTTTTGGAGGTCGAGCCATGATGAACTATCCTCTTCTGCTTACCGATTTCATGTATCGCGCCGCGCGGTATTATCCCCGAAAAGAGATCGTTTCGGTGTATCCTGCCGAGACGTTCCGGTACGGCTACGGCGACTGGTTCCGGCGCGTGTGCAAACTCGCCCATGCCCTGGACGCATGGGGCATCAGGAAGGGCGACCGGGTCGCATCTTTCGCCCTTAACAATCACCGGCACCTGGAGCTCTATTTCGGGGTGCCCGGTATGGGGGGCGTGCTCCACACCCTGAATATCCGCCTCTCCCAGGACAATCTTATCTACATCATCAACCACGCGGAAGACCGGATAGTATTCCTCGATGAGGACGTCTTCTTCCTCCTGGAGCCGGTGGCCGACAGGCTCAAGTCAGTAAAGCTATACGTCATCATGTCCCAGACCGGGAAGATGCCCCAGACGAAGCTTGCGCCGGCCGTGCTCTATGAAGACTTCATCAGGGACTTTCCCGACAGCTACGACTTCAGCTTCGACCGGGATGAGAACGAGCCGTGCCTCATCTGCTACACCTCGGCGACGACCGGAGATCCGAAGGGTGTCGTGTACAGCCACCGGGGCCTGGTCCTCCACACCTATGCCGTGGCGGCAACGCTGGGGGCCCTCGAGAGCGACTGCACCCTGCACATCGTGCCGATGTTCCACGCCAACGCCTGGGGGGCGCCCTTCGTGAGCGTCATGCTGGGCATGAAGCAGGTGCTGCCGGGACGCCAGATCCTGGACATGAAGTCCCTCTGTAAAATAATCGCCGACGAGCGGGTCACCTTCTCCTGCGGCGTCCCGACCATCTGGATGATGATGTACAATTACCTCGAGGGCGGCGGCGAGCATGACTTCTCGTCGGTGCGCAATTTCTACTCCGGCGGTTCGGCCCTTCCCGTGCACCTGATGGATGCCTACGAAAAGAAATATCATGTCAGCATGGCCCAGGGGTACGGGGCCACGGAAACATCGCCCCTGGTCACCCTTTCGGGGACCAAGAGCTACATGGAGGGCCTTTCGGTCGACGAGAAGATCAGGTTCAAGGCCACGGCGGGGGTGCCGGTGCCCGGCCTCCAGGTGAAGATCATGACGACCGAGGGGAAGGAGGCCCGGATGAACGGCGAGGACATGGGAGAGATACTGGTTCGCGGCCCCTGGATCGCCAGCGAATATTACAGGGACCCGGAGACCAGCGGCCGCGTCTTCAAGGACGGATGGTTCCACACGGGCGATATCGGCACCATGAACAGCGAGGGGTATATCAGCCTGGTGGACCGCGTCAAGGACATGATCAAGAGCGCGGGGGAATGGATATCATCCATCGACCTTGAGAACACCATCATGCAGCACCCGAAGGTCCTTGAGGCCGCCGTGATCGGCATACCTCACGAGAAGTGGCAGGAGCGTCCCTGCGCCTGCGTGGTGCCCCGGCCGGAGCATGCGGACAAGCTGACGAAGGACGAGATCGTCGGTTTTCTCGAGGACAAGGTCGCCAAGTGGTGGCTCCCGGACGAGGTGGTATTTTTAAAAGAGATACCGAAGACCAGCGTGGGCAAGTTTTCCAAGAAAGAGCTCCGGAAGATCGTGTACCCGATGCTCAGCGTGAAGAATTTCGGGTCCTGAGCGGCTAGACCGCTTCCTTCGACTTCATCAGGAGCTCCGTGGCGTTCTTGAGGATGGCGTTGGAGGCGTTGGACAGCTCGCGGATTTCGAGCACCATCTCGGCGACGATCATGTTGGACTGGTCGATGGCCTTGGTGGTGTCCCCGATAGCCTTTTTCTGCTCCGATGTGCTGATGCCGATCTGCTTGGCCAGCTCGATGTTCTTCGTCATCTGCTCGATGATGACCTTGATATAGCGCTCCTCCACCAGGATGCTCTCCTGGAGGAGCTTGATCTTCCCGGAGCTTTCTCCCATCTTGCCGATGAGCTTTTTAATGGTATCCGCCGTGGAGGTGATGACCGCTACGCCCTCCGCCGTGGTGTTGGTGCTGAAGGAGAGGACCTTCTCGATCTCCTTGATGCTGTCCGTGGTCTGGACCGCCAGCTTGCCGATCTCGTCGGCGACGACGGCGAAGCCGCGTCCGTAATCGCCGGCCCGGGCCGCCTCGATGCTGGCGTTGAGGGAGAGGAGGTTGATCTTGTCCGCAATGTCGACGATGATGGAGACGGTGTCGCCGATGATCTTGCTCTGCTCGCTGATCTTGCCTATGGTGTTCTCCACTTCGCGGAGGCTCTCGTTGGAGATGCTGGTCTGGGCCACGATGTCCTCGATGTCCCGGTAGGTGTCCCGAAGCTTGCTGGTGGTCTCCTCCTTGATGCTCTTGAAGTCGTTGACGATGTTTTCCATGGCGACGTTGCCGTCGACCTGGTCCCTGGCGGTGCCGTTGATGTTTTCAGCTGCGCCGTAGAGCTCCTCCATGGTGGCGGACATCTCCTCGAAGCCGGCCGACTGGCTCTGCATCTTGTCGTTGAACCGGGTCACCAGGTTATTCTGGATGTCCACGCGTTCGAACAGGTGCCCCATCCGCTCCTTGATCTCCAGGGTTATGGCCCGCTGGGCCTCGGCCTGTCTCTCTATCACAGCGCGCTGCGCGGTGGTGCGGCTGTTGAATTCCTCTATGACCGGGATGTTCCGGTATACCAGGAAAAATACTATGGCCATCATGATGATGAAAAAAACTTCCCGCAGAATTATCACTCCGGTCACAATGGGCTTGCCGTCGACAATGGCGTCCATGTGGACTTCCGCGCCGTTGGCCACTGCCCAGTAAAAGAAGAAGCACCAGCTGGCAACTGCTAAAACCGAAAAACATATGAAAAGCTTCTTGTCATACTGCAGGTAGAGGAGGATGACGAGAATGATGAGAAGCGCCGTTGAGTTATAGGACTGGAGGGCGAAGGTCCAGCCGTTGTGGATGCCGAAAGTGAATTTTGCGATGATGGGCACCATGACGGTGATCAATGCCGTTATCCAGGACAGCACCATTGTTTTCTTGCGGGATTTTTTTCTTCGGTAGATGATGAAGGCAATGATTATTGCAACCATATCAATCAGCGTCGGCCGGAGGATATCACCGGCGCTCATTTTGGCGATTGCCAGGAAGCTCACGGCGAAAAATGTAACGGTGCAGAGGCCGATGAAATACATGAAGCTTCCCTTGATCTGGAGGATTTCAAAGGGTGTGTAGTCGATCGGTGTTTCAGTTTGTTGTATTTTTTCTTTTTTCATGGGCGGGTTGCTAGTATATGATAGTTAACTATTTTTAAACATCATGCCATGAAATATACAATTTGTAAAGTAGAAAAATTGCCGTGTTCCCGGCAATTCTGCCTGAAAATATTATTATTTGCAAAATGGAAATAATTTAAATGTTTAACAGGTGGATGAAAAATCATAAAGCCATCCGGTCGGTCCTGTAAAAAAATTAATTAATTATTGACAAGGCCTCTTCAAACATCTATTGC
>Ga0209506_1001163_pt1 | contig 29083 bp, 32 predicted proteins | sample AD_JPNHG2_MetaG_FD_184409 | JGI IMG/M metagenome (GOLD analysis project Ga0209506, IMG submission 184409) | Active sludge microbial communities of municipal wastewater-treating anaerobic digesters from Japan - AD_JPNHG2_MetaG (SPAdes) (version 2) | ecosystem: Engineered > Bioreactor > Anaerobic...
ATCCCCGCCCTGTTCCGGATCGCCGGCGATCATGAAATCCGCCATGTCGACATCACGCATTCGCCGGACGCGCTCGACCCGGAACGGCTCAAGGGCTACGCGCTCGTCTTCGTGGCCTTCGAGGTCTACAGGGACAATGTGCCGTTCTTCCGCCTTCTGCCGGACTCCATCCTGAGCCGCATCACCGTCCTGGCGGGGATCCCGGACTTCCCCGCGGTGGACCCGGAGATCCGGTGCGCATGCTACAGCCCGGCCTTGAAGGCCCTCGTGCCCCGGGAGGAGGCGCAAATCCTCGACCCCAGCCATTCCCCGGAAGAGGACCGGTAGCCCCGGGGTGTGCCGCCGTGATTGCGGCGGGCCCGGAGAGGGCCCTGCGATTGGAAGTTTCCTTGACTTCCGCTTTCCCAGCCATTACAAATGAAGCAGCGCAGCGGTTCCGATCGAATGGATCATCTCAGACCTCACGGGGGCCCGGATCGAGCATGAAACCCTGCTTTTCGGCGAAGGCAGGGTTTTTTTGCAGCCGGAAGGACGAATGAACCCGTCACCACGAAAGGAGCGACATCCCATGGCCAAGGCAAGCAGAGTGAAGCAGCTCAGTTTTACGATGCCCAACAACGTCGGACTGCTCATGGAAATCACGGAGGCTCTGGCAAAGGCCAAGGTCAACATCGAGGCCATCACCGCCTACGGGTGGGAGGAGCTGGAGGCATCGTTCATGATCCTAACCGACAACAACGCGAAGGCGAAGAAGGCACTTGCCAAACTGGGGGCCAAGGTGGAGATCGAGGATGCCATTGCCCTGGAAGTGCCGAACAGGGTCGGCGAGCTGCACAAGGCGACCCGGAAGATCGCCACCTCCGGGATCGACATCTACTACCTCTACGGAAGCCCACCGAAGGGAGGGAAGATGACCATCATCTTCAAGACGGAGAACGACAGGAAGGCCCTGAAGGCGCTGGCCAAGCAAGGCGTATAGACTGCGGGGCAGGGATCCTCCGCTGTTTTCACACCTGCGCGGCCGGCATCGATATGGGCGCGGCGGGCACGCGGAGGTTCGATAAACCTGCCGTCGGCGGCGGGCCTTGCGGGACCGGCGCCCTTCATGGCCAAGCCCGTCGGACCTGCGGATTTCAGGCCGAGGCCGTCGTCTCCCTGCGGCCCCTTCAGCGAGCCCAGAAGCTGATTCTTCTCCCTGTCGAATTGCTGCTGCCGGGCCTGATCCTCTGCCGGCTTCTCCTGGAGCTCGATCTTCTGCTGCGCCTGGCCGCCTCTCGCAACCTTGCCCGTCTTGACGGCACCTCCCTGGGGGGAACCTTGGCTGCGGGGACATCGAACCCCGAGCAATAGGACGTGTTCCTTTCAACAAACGCACGCGAGCGGATGTAGGCCTCGCACTGCGAGCGGGTGGCAAAGTTTCCCCTTCCGTGGGCCCCGAACATCTTCTGGGCCTCGCCGGTGTAGAAGACCTGCCAGGCCGCATGGGCGGGCACCGGGACCGCGACGGGATCAGGAAGAAAAGACCGAAGATAGGTGTCCGGTTCCTGAGGGGATACTCCCGAACGAAGTTCATGGGCGGCGCGTCTGCAGGCGGCTTGCGCGCGCATCGGCCGAGCCCAACGATAACGTCGTGCAAGAGCGGAGGCAACGGAGACGAGAAGCGGGCAGGATCATGAAACAGGAAGGGAACACCCCCCGGATCAGCAGCGCCAGGCGAACCGCAAGGGTTCGGGCGCCTCGTGCCGGAGGCGGCGGCGGATGATGCCCCCCACGCAGGCGGCCCAGAGCGAATAGGCCCGCGCCCCGGGGTGGAAGCCGTCGGCCGCCATGCAGGCCGGCTCCATCGGGAAGTTGAGCGCCGCGAATTCGCAGTCCTTGCAGGAGCGAGCGAACGCCTCCAGGGCGCGGTTGAACCGTTTCGCCCTTTCGCCCAGGTACCACCGCAGCGGCTGGGGAAAGGCCGGGAAGAGATGCATCGGGGGCACGCCCGACAGGATGATGTGCTTCGCCCCGCACTTCGACCGCAGCAGTTCCACCATACGCGCCTGCCGGTCGATCCAGGTTGATTCCCCCGTGCCGTGTGTGACGTCGTTGACCCCGATCGAGGTAACGGCGACGTCGAACCTCTCCGGCGGGGCCGCCTCGAGCTCCGCAACGGCGTCCCTCGCCCGCATCCCCGTGCGGGCCTTCAACTTCCAGCGGACGCGGAACGACTCGCCCAGCAAGGCGGCCAGCCGCCCCGACAGGGCCTCGGCCTGCGTCGCCACGCCGACGCCCGCCGCCGCGGAATCGCCGAGGATCAGCAGGCCCAGGGGCGGCCCGGAGCCCTGCACGCCGGAGCGCTCGCCGAAGGGCTCGGGCAAGCGGGGCGTCACGCACCGCACGTAGAGGCCCTGCGCGATGAAAACGGGGGCCAGGCCGATTGCGGCCGCAGCATGGCCGAGCCGCCAGGGTGTCACTCGAATCGAATCATCTCCCGGCAAAGGTCGCCTCCAGCCATTGGACTGACGTCTTCACGATGCGGGCGTACACGTCGGACTGCGCTATGCCCATAGCCTTCGGAAGGTCGAAGGAGTGGTCGCCGCCCTCGATGACCTCCAGCGTCCAGGATGCAGGGAGCTTTTCCAGCACGGTCTGCAGCTTCGCCAGATCGCAGAGGCGGTCCCGCGTGCCGGCGAAGAAGAGCATCGGGACCCCGATGCGGTGCAGGTGGGCATCCCGGAGACGCGACGGATCGTCCGCCGGGTGGAGGGGGTAACCCAGGAAGATCAGGCCCGCCGCGGGCAACGTTCCCGCGGCAACCATCCGGGAGGCGATCCGCCCGCCCATGGACTTGCCGGCGGCGACGATGCGGGAGGGGGCGATGCCGGCCTCTTCCCGGAAAACGCTGCAGGCAGCCGCCCACGTGTCCTCGAGGGTTGCGGGCGGATCGGGGATTTTCAGCCCTTTTTCCTTGTAGGGGAAATTAAATCGCATGGCCGGATATCCCGCTTCGGCGAGGCCGACCGTGAAGGCGGCAAGCAAGGGATGCTCCATGTCGTTGCCGGCGCCGTGGGCCGCGATCACCCCCGTGCCGCGCATTTCACCATTGCCGAGCGGAAGGGTCAGCACTGCCGACACGGAAGCGCCCCCCGGCACGGGAATGGTCAACCTGCGCTTTTTCACGGAACCCCTCCCTGCACCCGTCATGGTTATTCATCCGTATCATACGGAATCGCGGAAATGGTATACCGAATTTGAAGGCAGGGGCGCCACGGCACGCGCCGCGAAACTACACCGTGTCCCGTCGGGCCGCGATCGGCGCGGCAAGCCGGTTCCGTCCATGCTGGTGATCGGCCGGCTGGGGGAGTGACGGAAGGAGATCATCCCCGCCCTGTCCCGCATCGCCGGCGATCACGAGATCCGCCATGTCGACATCATGCATTCGCCCGATGCGCTCGACCCGGGGCGGCTCGAGGACCGCGAGCGTGTCTTCGCGAGTCACGAGTTCTACCGGGCCCGCGAGGATTTCTTCTGCCTGCTGCCGGAGTCCCTCGGGAGCCGGGTCACCGTCCTGGCGAGACCCTCGGGATTATCCCCGGCGGAAGAGGAGATCAAGTGCGCCTGCTTCTGCCCCGGGCTGAAATCCCTTCCGCCCCGGGAAGAGGCGCAGATCCTCGACCGCCTCCACACCCCGGAGTCCCTGCCGGACAGCGCAGGGAACTCCCCTGCAACCGCGCAGGCATGTCTGTCCCCCTCCGCCGTCAGGCTGTCCGTACGGGGGCCCAATAAACCGCAAGGGGTTGCGTTTTCCGCCGCAACCCCTTTTCGCCTCCTGCCTTCGGGCAATCATCTCTTCAGCGGCTTTGCCGCCGGCGTGAGTTGACCCTGGCCTTCCCGCTACCGCTTGTAAATGTCGACCCAGAGTTCGACGGGGAAGGCAGTCGGGTGGTAAGGCACCTTCTCCCCGGCGAGCGGTTTCTGCGACTGGACGATCCCCGCGGAGAAACTCGGATCGCGAACGACTCGCTCGCGGACGACGATGCGGTTCCGGGTGATCCCGCGGCTGGTCAGGGCATACTGGGCATCGGCGAGAGTCTTTCCGATCGTGTCCGGCATGATGACTTCGCTTGATGGAGTGGACTGTTTGAGGGTGGCCCCTCTCCCCTGCGGCTGCGGCACCTGAAAACCAACCCTGAGCAGGACCGTTGTCTGCTGGGGAACGGCCTGTGAACCGGCACGGGGCGCTTGAGAAAGGACCACGTCTTTCTTGGATGCGTCGTTTGTTGTCTCGCGCCGGACATCGACTTTCCAGCCCTGTTTTTCGAGCGTCTCGCGGGCCTGCACAATGTTCATCCCAACGACACTCGGCAGGCTCGCGAGGGTCGGGGCGGTGTACTTGCCGACGATCAGCGGCACCGTTGCGCCGCGCATGGTGCGCGTGCCTTCGGTGATCTTCTGCGCGATGACCACACCGTCGAGCTTCGGCTCCGCGACGGGCTGCTGGGTCACCTGGGCGTTGAGCCTGTTGTCGGCCAGGATCCGCTGGGCCTCGGCCAGCGGTCTGCCCGTGACGGCGGGAACATGGGCCAGCTGGGCTGCTGCGGTTGCCGTGAAGACAAGCAGCTGAATCGGAACAAGAGCGAAAGACAACTGAACCTTTTTCATGTGATCCTCCCTTTGAGCGAATGCCCCGATAGGGCCGGAAGCATTCTCGCAAAAGGCAAGCCACGGGGAAGGGAAAGGGGGTGCAGGGGGTGCGAGCCCCGACCCCACCGCTCGGGTCCTCCCGAACAGGATGGGGCCCGTTGAAGGCCCCTGATTGGACAGGATGTCAAGGATCGGATGCCTCAGCCGTGCGGTTCTTCGGCACGGCCGTCGCGGCTCCCGATCCGCTTACCCCTCAATAGTTCCCCGATGCGCCGCCCCCGCCCGACATCCCGCCCTCGAAGGGCCTGTCGGCCTGCGGCGGTTTCGGAGGCACACCGACCATGCCGGGGATGGCGGCCGCCCCGATTTCGGCCGGGCTGATCCCGTGGTCCTCGGGCCTCACGAGGCTGCGCCGTGAACCCGTTTCTCGTCTCCCCCTGCCTGCTCTTGAGCCAGCGCGCGAGAACGACGGCGGCAACGATCATCGCGGCCCCGAGGATCACCGGGTCCCGGGCGTAGTGCCTGAGTCCCAGGTAGTCCTTTCAGCAGCATCCCCTGGAGTGCTGCGCTTCTCTCCCTGGCAAAATCGCGGGTCTCGGGGCCTTCCGCGCGGATGCTCGTCAGCAGGATCGCGGCCAGGGCCGCCGCGAGAACGATCTTCTCCGCCGCCGGGGGCAGCGACAGGTGGAAGGGCACCGCGGAGGCCGACGCGATGGAGAGGACGGCGGCATAGAGGAAACCGAACCGCAGGTAGACCCGGAAGAAGGCGGCGGCGATTAGCAGCGAGATCGACGTGTCGTACCACAGGCGGCTGTGGTCCGGCACGGGGAGGGCGGTCAGGATGCCCCGGCAGACAGGGGGCACGCTGCAAAGGGCCAGCGCCTCCTCGATGCCGTAGCGGTAGAAGGATTTCCGCCTCGCGAGGAACTCGGCCAGCGCATAGCTCAGGGCGCCGAAGAAGAGCGCGGAGGCCGCCAGGGCCGCCGTCCCCCTCACCTTGAACAGCCGGAAATAGAGGCCGACGAAGGCGGTCACGCAGATGCCGGTGAACAGGAAGAACAGAAGGCGGAAGAAGACGTTCGTCTGGTTCAGGCCGTGCACGGTGCGCCCGTTGATGAACTCGAGTTGGGCCTCCGTGATCAGGCCCGACCGGGCCCAGGCTTTTGCCACGCGCCGGGCGAAGATCTTCTCCTCCTGACTGTCGGTGTAGATGCCGAGCCTCATGCGCCCTCCCTGTACCTGCGGGAAAGGGTGAAGATCAGCAGGATGACGGCCGGCGACGTGCCGATGCCATAGAGAAACATCGCCCCCGTCGAGTCGATGTACCGGAGGGCCAGCGAGGTCAACCCCGCAAAGCCGTACAGGATCGCATAGAGCATGTACAGGAACCGCCTCGAGCTGACGGAATAGGCGGCAACGGCGGCCAGGGCCAGGACCGGCAGATCGGGAATCCTGCGAGGATCCGGCGAGTGAGCCTTCGAAACACGCCGCCGCGCTCGAGCCGGCGGAAAACCGAGCATGTTTTTTGCGTGCGACGGTTGCAACAGGAAGGCCGCAACCGAAAACCAACCCCTGCCGGACAGGGACACGGGCGATGTGCCGCCCCTGGTCCCGGCTGGAGGTGCTTGCGGATCGAACCTGAGCTGCGCGTTCGGCACGGGATGCGCACCGGATGCTGAAGCTCCGCTACACCCGCACGAAGTATCACGCCTTCACGGAGATATCCATTCTTACCGATGATTCCTGCCAGGAGGTCCGGGTGGTCGATAAGAGGGAGGTCGAGACGTCGTTCTTCGGCCCCCTTGGCGAAAGGGGGCCTCGGCGTCGCTCTAGACGGGATCCACTCGTATTGGGCGGGAGGGTTCTCCAAAGTTCAGTTCGGCTGGAGCGGCCATCTGGTGGTGGACAAGATCGACCCGCAATTGAAGGCCTATGCGGCCGGCCTGTGGGAGAAGGACGGGATCCTCGCCATCGACAACGCGGCCGTCAGCACCCTGTCGGCCAGCGACGCCATCCGGCGGCTGCGGGGGAAGCCGGGAACCGAGGTCACCCTCTCGGTGCTGCGCAAGAAAGGCGATGACCCGATCACCCTGCGCATCAGCCGTGTCGTGGTCCCCGAGAAGCCCTTCGGACTGCACTGATCGCACCGCCGGCTTCACAGGCCAACCCGGCCGGACCGGAGCCGCGAGACGAGTTCTCCGATCAAGGGGTTGCGGCCGCTGCGCTGCGCGCTGCAGCCCCTTTCTGCTGTCCGGGTCCTGACCGACCAGCCGGGACGGCGGACCGCACGATGCCCGCGCGGGCAAGAAAACCTCCTTGACAGACAGGGCCGCATTGACTATCGTCCCGGTTCAGTGAAGGATCGCTTGAAAAGGAGGAGGTTCGAGATGCTCAAGTCCCGCATGAGATTCTGGATCGTGGCCGCCGTGGCCGCCGCCCTGACGCTGGGTGCGGCCCCGGGGCAGTCGCTGGCCCAATCGCAGGAAAAGGTCATCAAGATCGGCACCATCTTCCCCCTGACGGGCCCCGTGGCGCTGGCCGGCCAGCGCTGCAAGGCCGCGGTGGAGACGGCCGTCGAGATCATCAACAACAAGCACCCCAACATCAAGGTCCCGCTGGCGAACCAGGCCGGCCTGCTGGGCGGCTACAAGATCGTGCTCGTGCACACCGACAGCCAGGGCAAGCCCGACGTGGGCAAGGCCGAGGCCGAGCGCCTGATCAACCAGGAGGGCGTGTGGGCCCTCATCGGCGCCTACAACAGCTCGGTGAGCGGGCCGGCGAGCCTCGTGGCGGAGCGCGCCAAGAAGATCTTCATGTGCGGGGCCTCCAGCGCCGCCTCCCTGACCCAGCGCAAGGAGATGAAGTACTTCTTCCGAACGGCGTCGACGGATGAGATCGAATCGCAGGAGTTCATCGACGTCCTGCAGTGGCTCAACAAGACCCAGAAGAGCGCCAACATCAAGACCCTCGGCATCATCTACGAGAACTCCGTGTTCGGCAAGAACGCCTCCCAGCAGGCGATGAAGGCGGCTGCCGCCGGCAAGTTCCAGGTCGTGGCCGACGTGCCCTTCAACCCCGGCGCCACCAACCTCGACAGCGAGGTGCAGACGCTGAAGGCCAAGAACCCAGACGCACTCTTCGGGGCCGTCCTGGGCGCCGACTACGCCCTGATGGTCAAGACGATGAAGAAGATGAACTGGCTGCCGAAGGTGTCCCTCAACTACTGCAGCGGATACCAGGACCCTGTCATCGCCAAGCAGCTGGGCGCCGACGCGGACTTCTTCATGGGCTCGACGGCCTACTCGCCCGAGTTCCAGAGCATGATGCCCGCCGTGGCCGAGGTGGAGAAGATCTTCAAGTCCAAGACCGGCGGCGTGCCCTACGACAGCGACAGCATCCAGGAAACCATCGCCCTGCTGGTGCTCGCCCAGGCCATCGAGAAGGCCAAGAGCCTCGACCCTACGAAGGTGGCCGAGACCCTCTACGCCAACACGTGGGAGTCCCCGCTTTCCCTGAGCGGCAAGGTGGCCTTCGTCCCGGGCGGCCAGAACAAGTACGCCCTGAGCCTCATCACCCAGCTCCAGGGCGGCAAGTACAAGAAGATCTTCCCCACGGAGAAGGCGGACACGAAGCCCGTCTTCCCCATGACGCCGTGGGACAAGCGCTAGGAAAAAAAGGGGACTGTCCCCATTTTCCTCCCCGAATCGCTGTGAGCTGAACCGGTGCCGGGGGCTCTGGGCCCCCGGCACCTTTTGTGAAAACCGAAGTCCCTTCAGAAATATTTGGACCTCGGTCTTCCTCCCCCCTCCGCGGAAGAGGGACGTGACGGATCGGCCCCGGGGCGTCCCCGGGACAGCAAATTCTCTATCGGCCTTGTTACCCAATGGACACTCTGCTGCAAGTGCTTCTGGACGGCATGCTCAACGGCATGCTCTACGCCCTCGTGGCCGTCGGGCTCTGCCTGATCTGGGGCGTGATGGACGTGATCAACTTCGCCCACGGCGAGTACGTGATGATCTCGATGTACGTCACCTACTGGCTGGGGTTTCTCGCGAAGGTGGACCCGCTCGTCTCCATGTTTGCCGGCGGCCTCTTCATCTTCATCCTCGGGGCCCTGACCTACCGGCTGATCATCAAGTACACCGTCGGCAAGCCGCCGCTTTCGGCCCTGCTGGCGACCTTCGGCCTGGCCATGCTGCTCAAGAACCTTTGCCTCAACCAGTTCACCCCGAACTACCGCATCCTCTCGGACACGTGGCTGGGCGACAAAACGTTCCAGCTCGGGGCGATCATCGTCCCCGTCCCCCAGCTCGTCACGGCCGCCCTGGCGCTCGTCGTGATCGCAGCGGTCTTCTACATGGTCCGCAGCACGCGCTTCGGCTGGGCCGTGCAGGCCACGGCCATGGACAAGGAAGCCGCCGAGTTGATGGGCATCAACACGGAGCGCATCTACCTGCTGGTCTTCGGCATCGGCGGGGCCACGGTCGGCATTGCGGGCGGCGTCATGCCCACCTATCTGGCCGTGCACCCCGAGGTGGGCACTATGTTCAGCCTCATCGCGTTCATCTGTGTCGCCATGGGCGGCTTCGGCAGCATCCCGGGGGCTCTCGTGGCGGCGCTGCTCGTCGGCATCGTCGAGGCCCTGGCCGGCTACTACATTGCGCCGGTATTCAAATACGTGGCCGTTTTCGGGCTCTATCTCGCCCTCGTGCTGCTGCGGCCCAAGGGCATATTCGGGTGGTAACCCCATGACCAAAGCGCTCAAGCGAACCGATCTTTTCTGGCTGGCCTTCACGGGGCTCGTCGCCCTCGCGCCGCTCGTCCCGGCCGTTGCGACCAACTCCTTTTTCATGCACGTGCTCATCCTGGTGCTGCTCTACGCCAGCATGGCCCAGGCGTGGAACATCATCGGCGGCTACGGGGGGCAGACCTCCTTCGGGCACGCCGTGTTCTTCGGCATCGGCGCCTACGGGGCGGGCATGGCCGTCGTCACCTACGGCATGACCCCCTGGCCGGGGGCCCTCATCGGCATCGTCTCGGCGGCCGTCGTGGCCGTGCTCATCAGCTACCCCTGCTTCAAGCTGAGCGGTCACTACTTCGCCATCGCCACCTTCGCCATCGTGGAGATCTTCAACCGGATGTTCCTCGTCTGGGACTGGGTGGGGGGCGCGCTGGGGCTGGATTACATGATCGTGGAGGAGGGGCTTGCCAACCTGATGTGGTACGACTCGAAGACGGGATATTTCTACAGCGCGCTGATCCTGTTCGCCCTCGTCTTCGGCATCGTGCGCTTCCTCGAGGGGCACCGGTTCGGCTACTACCTCAGGGCCGTGCGCGAGGGCCAGGAGACGGCCGAGTCGCTCGGCGTCAACTCGACGGCCGTCAAGCTTTCGGCCATGGCCCTGTCGGCGGCGCTCGCGGCCCTGTGCGGCGCCTTCTTCGTGCAGTACAACCTCCGCGTCGACCCCGGCATGGTCATGTCGCTGGACACGTCGATGAAGTTCGTGCTCGTCACGATCCTGGGCGGAGCGGGCACCCTGGCGGGGCCCCTGCTCGGGGCGGCGGTCCTCGTCCCCCTGCAGGAGTTCACCCGGGCAAAGTGGGGCGGTCTCGGGGGCGGCGTGGATCTCATCATCTTCGGCTTCCTGATCATCCTCATCGTCGTCAAGCAGCCCGCGGGCATCACGGGGATCGTACGGGATATCGCGAAACGCTTCCGCCGCAAGTCTGACGCGGAAACAGGAGGTGCCTCCCTTGGCGCTGCTTGAGGTACGGGACGTCACCAAGAAATTCGGCGAGCTCGTCGCCAACGACCGCGTGAGCTTCTCCGTCGAGACCGGGGCGATCGTGGGACTCATCGGCCCCAACGGCGCGGGCAAGACGACGATCTTCAACTGTGTCTCGGGCCTCTACCCGGTGACATCGGGGAAGATCTTCTTCGACGGCAGGGAAATCACGGGGCTCCCGTCGTACCGGATCGCGCGGATGGGCGCGGTGCGCACCTTCCAGGTCGTGCGGCCCCTGAAGGAGATGACCGTCTTCGACAACGTACTGGTGGGCGCCTTCCTGCAAGACGCGAACACGGCCAGGGCCCGGGAGACGGCCGAGCACAGCATTCAAATCTGCGGCCTTGCCGAGTTCGCCGGCAAGACATCGGGCGACCTGCCCATCGGCGTCAAGAAGCGCCTCGAGCTGGCGCGGGCCCTCGCCACAAAGCCCCGGCTCCTGATGCTCGACGAGGTCATGGCGGGGCTCACTTCCACGGAGGTCAACACGGCCCTGGATCTGATCCGGACCATCCGCAAGGAGGGGATCACGCTGCTCATCGTCGAGCACATCATGGAGGCCATCATGCCGATTGCCGACAAGGTAGTCGTGCTCGACGGCGGCGTCAAGCTCGCCGAGGGGCCCCCGGGCGAGATCATCCACGACGAGCGCGTGATCACCGCCTACCTGGGCGAGAAGTTCAACCGCCGTCTGCAGGCGAGGAAGGAGGGCGCCGATGGCTGAACCGATCCTGACCCTTGCCGACGTCCATGCCGGCTATGACGGCGTCCCCGTCGTCTTCGGCATCTCCCTCGAGGTCATGCCCGGCGAGCTGGTGGCCGTCGTCGGGGCCAACGGCGCCGGCAAGTCGACGACCATGCGAAACATCGCCGGCCTCAACAACCCCCTGAAGGGCGCCATCCGCTTCGAGGGGCGCGACATCTCGCGCCTTCGCCCCCACCAGACCCTGGCCCTGGGCATCAGCTACGTGCCCGAGGGGCGGCGGGTGTTCGCCAAGCTCTCCGTCGAGGAGAACCTCCGGCTGGGGGCCTACACGGAGAAATCGGAGGCCGAGATCAGGCGGCGCCTCGACGAGATGATGCAGCTCTTCCCCGTCCTGCGCGAGCGGGCGCGCCAGACCGCCGAGACCCTCAGCGGCGGCGAGCAGCAGATGCTGGCCATCGCCCGGGGTATGATGTCAAAGCCCAGGCTGCTGATGCTCGACGAGATGTCGCTGGGGCTTATGCCCACGCTCGTGGAGAAGATGATGGAGACCGTCGTCGCGATCAACCGAAGCGGCGTCACCGTCCTGCTGGTGGAGCAGATGGTCCAGGAGGCCCTCGAGATCGCCCACCGCGGCTACGTGCTCCAGAGCGGGCGCATCGTGCAGTCGGGCCCGGCGAAGGAACTCCTGGACTCCGAGGAAATCCGGAAGGCCTACATGGGGATGTAACATCCAGGCAGGAGGTCCTTTTGCCATGGCCGGACGCGCGCTCCCGACAGCCTGCCTCGTTCTCTCTTTCCTCCTCTGCCTGACGCCGTGGGCAAACCCGGCGGCGCAGGGCCTGTTGATCCTCAGGGGCTGCGAGAGCGGGGATTGGTGGGAAAATCACCTTTCGGCCATCGGGGTCTCGCAATGCCCGGAGGAATGCGCCAGCTGCGCCTGGGGCGTGGGGAAGCCGAACTGCAGCATCCCGGAGAACCAGAAGCGTGTCAACCAGGCGCTGGCCCAGAACGGGCTGGTCATCCTGAACCACCCGACGGCGAAGGGAAATGACTGCTGGCCCGGGGGACCCATCGAGCAGGGATGGGCGAGAAACAAAATGCGCGACGCGAAAGGGTATCATGCCATCGAGATCAGCGGCGCGGTGGAGGAGTGGAAGTACATCCTAGGCCTCGGTCGCAGGGTCTGGGGGGTCATCGCCGACGACTTCCACAACGGCAGCCCCGGGACGAAGGGATGGATCGTCGTCAACTCCGGCAACGCCGCGCCCGGACCCGCCGACATCATCGAAAGCATCAAGCAGGGCAATTTCTACTCCGTCCACCGTGCCGAGGGCGGCGGGTCGGGCTACCCGGCGTTCAAGACGATCGATGTCCTGGGCAACATTGTGTCCGTGACGTTCCGGAAGGCGAGTGAAATCCGTTTTATCGACTGCACGCGGGTTCTCGACAGCAAGACATTCCCCGATGACGCAGATGTGGAGCGCTCCGCGAGCTACGTGCCCGGCAACGCGGGCACGCCGCCCATGCCGAAGGCGTATCTCCGGGTCGAACTCGAAGACCGGGCAGGCAATATCGCCTACTCCCAGCCGCTGCAGGTCATCGGGGCCTCCGTTTGCCCCGACACGATGCCCGCACCGACATGCAGCAAGAACTCCTGCAGCGATCTGCCCTGCTGTACCGGCTATCACTGCTGCGGCGATCGCTGTTACCCGAACAGCATGCAGTGCCCCTGAGAGACGGACGCAGAAGCGGCCACCCCGGCCGGTTGTCAATGTCCCTGCGAACCGGCGCCGCAGGGCGCCGGTTTTCTGCTGCGCAAATCCCGGGGCTTCAAGGTCCCCGGGGCCGTGATGCTGCCTGGCTGCGTCCGCGCGGCTCATAGCCCCCGAGACGCCGTCGACAGCGACAACCAGGTATGCGAAGCGGGCGAGACGCGCAACAAGACCCCGTGGCTCGAGGTTTAACTGCCGCGGTTCTGATGTGCTTCATAACGGGCGGACAGACTTCAGAACGCCTCGCGCGGCTTCCAGCTCTCCCAGGGCTTCGTCGGCCCTCCCGATTCGTCCTGCGCGGCCAGGGTCGGCTTGCCGGGCTCCCAGCCGCAGGGCGTCATGCGCCCCGTCGCCCGGTGCTCCTTCAGGGCCCTCAACTGGCGGAGAATCTCCGGCACGCTCCTGCCCATCGGGGCCGCCACCAGCTCCACGGACTGGATCACGCCCTCCGGGTCGATGATGAAGCGGCCGCGCATGTCCGTCTTCTGTGCGGCGTCGTAGACCCCGTAGAGGGTGCCGATCTCGCCCCGAGGGTCCGTCACGAGAGGAAACCGCGCCCCGCCGGGCACCATGCGCTCCAGCCCCTGTTCCTCGAATTCCCGGTGGGCCTCCAGCGGGTCGGTGCTCACGGCCAGCACCTCCGCGCCCAGCTCGCGGAAGGCGGGGTACTTGACGGCCGCGGCGGCGATCTCCGTGGGGCACACGCAGGTGAAGTCTCCGGGGTAGAAGATCAGGACGACCCACTGCCCCCGGAAGCCCGAGAGCGTGATTTCGACCTGCCTGCCGCCGTGAAGCGCCGCGGCCTTGAAATCCGGGGCGGCTTCGCCCACGCAGGGAATCCTGTCCATCGACCGAACCATCCCTTCGCCGATCCGTTTCTTCACCGGCCACCCGAGCGGCGGCCCGCATCCCGTCTACTCCGCTCCCGCCTCCGGCGACGACCCGGCTTCCTCCCAGCCGCCCCCGAGGGCCTTGTAGAGGGCAACAAGCGCCTGGGACTGCGCCTGCCGGCTCTGGGCCAGCTGGTCCTCCGCCGCGTAGAGGGCGGCCTGGGCATCCGTGACGGCCAGGTAACTCTGCACGCCCGCCAGGTACCGGTCCATGGCGAGCTTCACGGCAAGGCCGTTGGCCTCCACGGCCTCGACGAGGGAGTCGCTGCGGACTTTCTCGCGCGACAGGGCCGTCAGGGCGTTTTCGACCTCCTCGAGGGCGATCAGGACCGATCGCTCGTAGCGGGCCAGCGCCTCCTCGCGCACCGCCTTGCTCGCGTCGATCTGCGACAGGATGCGCCGGAAGTTGAGAACGGGCCACCGCAGGGAGGGGCCGATCGCCCAGAAGTTGCTCTCGTCGCGGAACATGAGCCTGCTTTCGGCCGCCTGGTAGCCGAAGGCCCCCGTGAGGGAGAACCGGGGGAAGAGATCGGCCGTCGACACCCCGATGCGGGCCGTCGCCGCCGCCAGCTCGCGCTCGGCCTTCCGGATGTCGGGGCGGCGCCGCAGCAGCTCCGACGGCAGCCCCACGGGCAGATCCGGCGGCGTTGCGGGAAGCGCGCCCGCCGCGCGAAGCTCAGGCTCCAGGCCGGCGGGCTCCTGGCCCAGCAGAACGCCGATCCGGAACACGGCGGCCTTCAGGGAGCGCTCGAGCGCGGGGATGCGGGCCTCGGCGCTGGCCAGCTCCCCCGATGCCCGCGCGTAGTCGAGTTCGCTCGCAAGCCCCGCCCGGGCCCTCTCCCGGGTGATCTCCACATTGTCCCTCCGGATCCCCGCCTCCTGCCGGGCAATCCCGATCCGCAGCTGCAGCCCCCTGAGTTCGAAGTAATTGCGCGCCAGCTCCCCCCGCAGGGAGATGAGGGTATCGCGCAGCGCCTCGCCGGAGGCGGCGAGGTCCGCATCGGCCGCCTCCACCTCACGGCGGATGCCGCCGAAGACATCGATCTCCCACGAGGCATCGAAGCCCGCAAGCCAGAAGTCCTGCTCCCGGCCCCTGGCCGCCGCGGCCGCGGCGCCCAGCACGGCCGCCTCGTCACGGCGGACCCGCCGGTATTCCCCGGTGAGGCCGCCCTCGGGCAGGAAAGCCGACGATGCCACCCCCGCCTGGGCACGCGCCTGCATCAGCCGCGCAGATGCGATCCGCAGGTCGAGGTTGCGCGGCACGAGCCGCGCCATGAGGGAATCGAGCAGGGGGTCGTTGAAGACCTTCCACCACGCGTCGGGCATGGCGGCCGGCGCGGCGTCGCCGGCCTGCTCGAGGGAGGAGAATCGCGCCGGCACGGCAGGATCCTCCCTGCGGTAATCGGGCCCCACGGCGGCGCAGCCCGAGAGGAACAGCAGCAGGGCGATCATGCAGAGCGGGCGTTTCGTCACGGCTTGTTCGCCTCCCCGTCTACCTTCTTCGGCGCCGGCGCCTGTGTCGAGCGGTCTTCGATGTAGACATCCATCAACTGCCCCGGGAACACCGACAGGTCGCTCCGGCTGAAACTGTAGACGACCTGCATGACCCGCGTGTCGACACGCTCGGTGCTCTCGCCGGTGAGCGAGCGCTTGGGCACCACGTAGTTTTCGACGTATTCGAAGCGCAGCTCCGTCTTCAGGTTCGGGTTGCCGCGCACGTAGGCCACCGCCCGGGACTTCTCGGTGAAGCGCCAGGCGTCGTTTTCGTCGATGTCGACGCGGACATGCAGCCTCTCCAGGCTGCCCAGGAGCACGAGCGGCTGGGCCGTGACACCGCTGGCGGCGTACTCGCCGGGCCGGATGTTGACCTGGAGGACCGCACCGTCCACGGGCGCCCGCACCGTCAGCAGGTCGATGTCGACCTGCGCCGCCCGGACCTCCGCCACGGCGTTGGCCAGGCGGGCCTCGGCCGCCTGGACGGCGAAACGGCGCTTGTTGAGGTCCTCCACGCTGATCGCCCTCGGGTCCTTGACCTTCTCGGCGACCTCGAGCTGGGTCCGCAGGTCCTGCAGGTTGGCCTCGGCCTCGCGCACCCGCGCCTCGCGCACGGCGAGGTCGGCGCGCCTGGCCCGGTCGTCGATGGAGAACAGGGGGCTGCCGGCCTTCACGCGCTCGCCCACCCGGGCGTGTACCCGCGCGACGATCCCCGGCAGATGGGCGCCCACGGCGATGTTGCGCGTGCTGGCCTCCACGATGCCGGCACCCGAGATCCGGTTGACGAACTCGACCCGCGGGGGTTCCGCAACCGGTTTCGCGTGGATGCTCGGCTTCGAACCTTCCTTGACCATCCACAGCGCGATGACGACGCCGAGGACGGCAAGCAGGGGAAGGGCGTACTTTCTGACCATAAGGCCTCCTAAAATGTCGCCACCTGCGGTTCGACGAGGATGATCCTGCCGTCGTCCATCCGGGCGATGCGGTCCGCGAAGTTGAAGACCCGGTTGTCGTGGGTCACGATGATCAGGGCCCGCTTATCGGAGAGGGCGTTCTTCCGCAGGACCTCCATCACCAGCCTGCCCGTGTCGGCGTCGAGGGCGCTCGTGGGCTCGTCGCAGACGATGAGCCGCGGGTTGTTGACCAGGGCCCGCGCGATGGCCACCCGCTGCTGCTGCCCGCCGGAGAGCTGGGCGGGATAGACCTCCAGCTTGTCCCCGAGCCCGACGGCCTGCAGGATCTCCGCGGCCCGTGCCAGGGCTTCGGCCCTGCGGCTGCCGAGGATGAGCAGCGGGATGGCGACGTTCTCCGAGACGCTGATCGTGGGGATCAGGTTGTAGGCCTGGAAGACGAAGCCGATGTTGGCGCCGCGGAAGCGGGTCTTCTCGGCCGCGCTCATGGCCTTGAGGCTGCGGTCGAAGACGACGATCTCGCCGTCGTCGTGATCGAGGATCGCGGCCACGACGGAGATGAGGGTCGTCTTGCCGCAGCCCGAGGGCCCCACGAGCATGAGCAGCTCCCCGAGGCGGACCTCGAGGTCGACGCCGCGCAGGGCCTGGACCCGCGCAGGGCCCGTCCCGTAGAACTTGGTGACGCCCCGCAGGGAGACGGCGGTCCCGTTGTCTGCCATGACCCCCCTACCCCTTGAATACGATGGCCGGCTCGAGCTTCATGACCTTGCGGATGCTGATGAGCGCCGAGAGGACGACGATGACCGCGATGGCGCCGCCGGCCAGCACGAGGATCTCCGGGATGAGCCGGAACGACAGCTCCGTGCCGCGCATGGCGTAACCGAAAAGGGCCGCCCCCCCGACCCCGAGCCCGTAGCCCAAGGCGCCGACCACGAGGGCCTGCAGGACGATCATCCGCAGCAGGACCGTGTCGGTCGTCCCCATGGCCTTCAGGGTGCCGAAGTAGCGCAGGTTCTCGAGGGTGAAGTTGTAGAAGGTCTGGCCCGCGATGGCCGTGCCGATGATGAAGCCCAGCATCACGGCGATCCCGAAGTTGATGGGGATGCCGGTGCTCTTCATGTAGTAGTCGAAGGTCAGGTCCTTGAACTCCTGGGCCGTGTAGGCCGCAAGCCCCGTGCCCCGTGCGATCCGCCCGGCCAGCTCCTTCGGGTCGACGCCGTCGGCCGCCTTGACGAGCACGAAGGACAGCAGCTTCCGCTCCCGCGGGGCGAAGGTCGTCGCCCGGCTGTAGGTCGTGTACACGACGGGCTGGGACTGAAAGGTGCGCAGCACCCGGCAGATGCCCACCACGACGGCGCGCCGGTCGTTGATCTCCAGGACGTCCCCCACCTGGAGCGGAACCGGTTTTCCGCCCGGCTCTCTCGGCTTCCTGGCCAGCCGCGTGGCCGCCCCCACGTCGTTGACGATGATCGCGTCCTGCCGGCGCAGGTCCGCGAGGCTCCCCTCGATCATGACGGGCGGCCCCCCGATGAGGGTCGCGTCGTCGAGGCCCAGGACGTTGACGATCTGGAAGTTGCCGTCCTCGAGGCGGGCCTTGAGGAGCCCCTTGTAGAGGGGAACGGCCCACTCGACGCCGGTGATGCCGCGCACCCGGATGAGCTCCGTGTCCTGCATCGGCTTGACGTCGTCGATGAACTGCACCTTGGGGTCCATGACCCAGATGTCGGGCTGGGAGAGGTCGCTGATGAAGCTGTAGGTGCGGGTCATCAGGCCGACGAAGATGGAGGACTGCTGGGTGATGAGGATCGCCGCGAAGGTGAGCCCCATGATGAGGCCCAGGTACTTGCCGCGGTCCCCCATGAGCATTTTCAAGGCGATGCGGTACATTCAGGGCCCTCCCCGCATGCGGATCGTGGACCGGGAACGAACGTGCGGCGCTGGCGTCATGAAATAAAAATTATAGAAAGGCCGCCGACGGGTGTCAATGGCAAAGTGGCCGGGCCTGCGGTGCGGCACCCCCGCGTGTCAGAGACCCCGGGCCGCGTAGAAGCCGCAGAGGCCGTGGACGCCCCCGCCGGGCGGCGTCGAGGAGGAGCAGAGGTAGACGTCCCCGCGCGAGGTCCGGTAGGGAAAGAGCGAAAGAATCGGGCGGCTGTAGAGCTGCGTCCAATCCTGCAGGCCCCCGTTGATGTCGCCGCCCACGTAGTTTGCGTTGTAGCGCTCCATCGCCGCGGGCGGCATGCTGTGCCTCGCCAGGATGAGATCCCGGAACCCGGGCGCGACGCGCTCGATACGCTCCTCGATGAGCCCCGCCATGTCCCCGGGGGAGGCGTGCGGGACATGGCAGTAGGCCCAAGCGGTGTGCTTTCCCGCGGGGGCGCGGGAGGGGTCGAATAGGCTCTGCTGGGCGAGCACGACGTAGGGCAAGGGGAATCGCTCGCCCCGGTGCGCCGCCCGGATCGAGTCGTCGATCTCCTCGAGGGAAGCCCCCAGGTGAATCGTGCCGGCCTTCCGGCAGGCGTCTGCCTTCCACGGGATGGGCGCGGCCAGGGCCCAGTCCGCCTTGCAGACGCCGGGGCCGTAGCGGAACCGGGAAAGCTTCGCGCGATAGCCCTCGGAGAGGCCGAGCCCCCCGATCGCCAGGAGCTGCCGCGGCGTCACGTCGAAGAAGTAGCGCTCGGCCTTCGGCAGGTCGCCCATCGATCGCACCTCGACGCCCGTCCGGATCTCTCCCCCGCTCTCCGTGAAAGAGGCTGCAAGCGCGTCGGCGAGTCTCTGCGAGCCCCCCTTGATGACCGGCCAGCCCGCGCCGTGGGCGAGCACCCCGAGCAGGATGCCGAAGGCCGCCGTCGCGGGCTTCTCCAGGGGGATCATGGCGTGGGCGGCAAGCCCCGCAAAGAGGGCCCTCGTCCGCGCGCCGCGGAAGGCCGATTCGGCAAGGCCTCTGGCCGTCCGCAGGGCTTTGAGCCCGAAGCGGGCCATCAGGATCGGGTGCGAGGGGATCGGAAGAGGCTTCAGGGCATCGGCAAGCAGCCTCTCGTGATTCTCCACGAAGGGCCCGAACAGGTCCCTCCAGGCCCCGCCGTCGACCCCGAGGCCCGCGGCGGTCTCATCCAGCGAGCGGTGCAGGCACAGGGCTGTGCCATCCTCGAAGGGCTGCGCCAGCGGGATTTCGGGCTGGATCCACTCGAGGCCGAAGCGCTCGAGCCCGAGCTGCCGGAAAAAGGGAGACGAGAGGGCCAGGGGCTGGACGGTGGAGCAGACGTCGTGGACGAATCCCGGAAGGGTGAGCCCGGCCGACCGGGTGCCGCCGCCGACGGTCTCCTTCGCCTCGACGAGCAGGACGGAACGGGACTTGCGCGCCAGCGTAATGGCCGCGGCCAGCCCGTTGGGCCCCGCGCCCACGACGACGGCGTCGTAATGATCTCGGCTGAAGGACACGGGCGTTGCACCTCGCGTTTGCATCAGCGCCGCAGCGCCTGCTTCATGAGGTAAAGGGGCATATACAGGGACGACAGGACGGGCGCGCTCAGCAGGATGTTGCCCGCCTCGCCCCACTGGAACCTGCCGTCGACCAGCGTGTCCCGCTGCTCGACGGTCACCCGGACGCCGAGCCTCGCGGCGAGGTTGCCGAGCGTGGCATGCCAGAAGCGGTCCTCTTCGCCTCCCGCGCCGACTCGGAAGGAGAACTCCATGAGCGGGTCGCCCGGGCGGAAGAGCGGGCGGACCTGCACGATCGTGTCGCGGCCCTCGCGGAAGCAGCTGAAGGTGATCCAGCCCGCGATGACGTGCCCCTCGATGCTGATGAAGCTGAAGGCGGTGTCGGCGACGTAGAGGACCATGAGGCCCGTTGCGACCACGAGCCCGCCCGGCACGCGCAGGTTCAGGAGGGCCACCGTGCCGGGCACGATCGGCGCCCCGCCGGAGGCAAAGAAGCGGTTGCCCGGGGGCCAGAAATCGGGGAATTCCGCCTTCCACAGCGAGACGATCTCGCGCGGCGAGGGCGCCGCGCCCTCGATTCGCAGGCGGTATCGCTTGTCCCAGAGCCTTCCGAAGCCCCGGACGGGACCGGCGATCTCCCGGCCGCGGACATTGATGTCCATCGCCTCGTCGGGGACGAGGCCCGTCGAGAGCCGCTCGACGGAGCGCGCCCAGCCGGGCTGGGGCGGGCCCTCGTAGGGCGGCTCGAACCGGCGGCTCCCTGCGGCGAAGTCCCTCGCCGCCAGGGCATCGGTCTCTCCGTCGAACAGGGCGACGATCTCGTCGAGGCGCGTCAGGCGAAAGACGTCCCGCAGCGCGGCCGTGAGGCCGCAGGCCGCAACCCCGACGCCCCTGTCCCGGGCCCGGACGGCATTGGCGACGAGCGCCCCCGCCCCTTCCGGGTCCATGTGCAAAAGGCCCGATAGCTCCAGGAGGATGCGCCGGTGCCTCCCGAGGCCCTCCTCGAAGGCCTCGGCGAGAGCCCCCTCGCAGGCCGCATCGAGAACGCCGCGGATATCCAGGGCGAGGACATCCGGCGCGGCCGCGCGGGATCGGAGGATGCATCCGTCCTGTCCGGCAGGCAGGGCCCCGCGCGAGAACTCCGTGACCGCGGGGGAGTGCGCCTCGGCGAGCCGCTCCCTCGCCAGGTGGATGCGGTGGGCGTAGCCGGGCAGCGCGTGGAGGGCGAGACCCACGAAGGGGTTCTCCGCCATCCGGTCGAGGAAGGCAAGCTGGCTTGCCCGACCCACGAGCGCCTGGGCGTAGGTGGGATAGGCGTGCGTAAGGGCCTGGATCGCGTGGCGGGGCTTGCGCATGGTCCGGACGAGCGCCGCCTCGTGGATGACCTCGGCCGCGGCCTCTCCCAGGATGTGGGCGCCCGCGATGCGCCCCCGGCGGTCGCAGAGAAACTTGGCCATCCCCGTTCCCGTGCCGTCTACGAGCGCGCGGCGCATGGTCTCGTAAGGAAAGCGGTAGACGCGCAGGCCGCGGCCGCTCTCCTGCCGCGCCTCCGTCTCCGTGAGGCCTACCCAGGCCAGGGGCGGCTCGGTGAAAACGACGATGACGTTGTTGCGGTAATCGACGCTGCGCTTTACCGGCAGGCAGGCGTTGGTGGCCGCCACGATCCCGTGGGCCTCGGCCGTCGAGGCAAGCAGGTAGGGCCCGGCGATGTCGCCGCAGGCGTAAATGTGGGCAGCCGAGGTGCGCAGCCTGCGGTCCGTAACGATGCCCCGGGCGTTGAACTCGACGCCCGCCTTCTCGAGCGCAAGACCCTCGAGGTCGGGCTTCCGCCCCACGGCGACGAGCACGCGCTCGGCCTCGATCTCCTCCCGCGCCCCTCCCTGCCTCTCGACCGCGAGGGCGACCCGACCCTGCCGGTCGGCGATACCCACGGCCTTCGTGCCGGTCAGCAGGCGAATCCCGTCTGCGCGCAGAATCTCGAGCAGGCGGCCGACCAGTTCGGCGTCGGCCATGGGCAGGAGGCGCTCGGCCATCTCCACGACGGTGGTCTCCACGCCCAGGCGCCCGAAAGCCGAGGCGTACTCCAGGCCGTCCACGCCGCCGCCCAGGATGACGAGCGACCGGGGAAGGGTCTCCAGCCGGTAGAGGGTCTCGTTGGTGAGATAGTCGATGCCGGAAAGCCCCGGGATTTCGGGGATGAGCGGGATCGTGCCCGCGGCGATGATGAACTTCCGGGCCGAGAGGGTCTCCCCGCCCGCGCGGATGAGGTGCGGGTCCAGAAAACGGGCCTCCGCCTGGATCACGCGGATGCCGATCCGCTCGAAGGTCTCCGGGAGGTCCTTCTCGTAGGCCGTCCGGACGATGTCCCGGATGCGGGACATGATCCGCGCACCCTCCAGGCCGCCTCCGGGCAGGCGAAGCAGGCCCGTGCGCTCGAGGTGCGCCATCTCGCGGCTTGCGTGGCCCAGCCGGATCAGGGCCTTGCTCGGGATGCAGGTCGTGTTGGTGCAGCTTCCGCCGACCCTCGACTTCTCGACGACGGCCACGCGCTTTCCCAGGCTCGCGGCCGTCACGGCGGAGACCATCCCGGCGATGCCGGCGCCGATGACGATCAGGTCGAAGTCGCGGTCCCTTTTCATGAATCCCCCGGTATCGAGGATTATTCACGATCGGGCCCGTGAATGCAAACGGAAAGGGGCCTGCCCGACGGGGCCGACCCCTTCTGTCCCGGTTCTTTCCGGCTGCGGAAGCGTCTCCTACTTCACGTTCACAATGTAGCCGGCCTTTTTCCAGGCCTCGACGCCGCCGCCGAGTGCCTTCACATTGGTGTACCCCATTGCCGAGTATTTCGCTGCCTGACCGGCAGACGTGTGCTCTTTCGGTCAGGCGCAGTAGAAGATGATCGGCTGGTCCTTTTTCAGCCCCGCGAGTCTGCCCTGGAATTCCTTCAGGGTAATCGCCCTCTCCAGCATGATCGTGCTGCACGTCTTCTCGTTCTCATAGGCGCACACCAGGAGCGCCTTCCCCGAGACGACCTGCGCATAGGCCTCCTGCGGAGTGACGCGGACAACCCGATCGCTGTCGCCTGCCTGGCCCGCCTGCGGCTGCGGCGCACCCGCGCAGGCCGTCAGGGCCCATAGCGCCATGAGCAGCGCCGCCGCAACCCCGTGGATTCCGCATTCCCGGATTCGTGTCATCCCTTGCCCTCCTTTCCCCGTCGATGGCCCACTATAACGCAGATCGGCCCCGAAAACCGAGGGTTTCGCCGTCCACCTCGGGAAACCTCTGGGACGCTTCTTGCAAGGAAACAAATGGTAAAGGTTTTGCAGAATTTTTCGATCTATCCTGCGGGGGCATGCATCCCCGTCGACGGTCATGAACATCGGCCCCGGCTCCAACGTAGAGATCGTCCTCGAACTGGATGAGCTGAAAGAAAAGATCGACGTCCGCAGGGCGATCGTCCACGACGTCGAGGGGGACCGGTTCATCCTTTCCCAGACGACCCCTCCCGTCCGGTTCTCCGATATCGGGAAAGACGCGCGCGTGACCCGTCTGAACCGGAAGGGCGATCAGCTCCACCGCCGGGGCTTCACGGGAACGCTCGAGGAGATCATCCGCGAATACCCCCTGAGCTCCTCCAGTACGGTCCCGGCCCTCGTCATCCGCAAGACCTCCGGCTTCGAATCGTACAACCTGCGCATGCACTACCGGGTGAGGCCCGGGTCCGAGTGGTCGACTCGCATCGAGGTCGACTCCCGGGCGGTCAACCTCATCGACATCTCCATCGGCGGGGCCCTCTTCAGCCACGGCATCGAGAAACCCTTCGAGCACAACCGCGCCGTCGAGGTGACCTACAGGGACAGCGACGGGACGCGGCACGGCATCCCCGCCGTGGTCCGGCGGGTCTGGACCCCGTCGGATGCGCGCTGCGACGGCATCGAGTTTGTCGCCGTCCGCTTCACGCACCTGGACAGGGATCTCGAGCGGGAGCTGGCCCGCGAGATCATGGAGATCCAGAGGGGGTCGCTTTACAAAGTGTGACGGAGGGTCTATAAACGATAGGTCATCGGCGATCGCACGCCGATCACGGGTTCATCTTATCCACAGGATGGCTTCATGAAAAGAACGGTCATTCTTGCACTCTCCCTGATCCTGCTGCTTGCCGCATCCGCGCAGGCGGCGCAGGATTTCGCCTGGGTGAATGACTTCAACATCCAGGCCCAGGCCGACCCCTCGGGCTTCCGCGCGCGGCTTGCCACCCGGTTCCGGATCGGCGATGCCGAGATCTCGGCGGTCATCGGCAACGTCGCGAGCCCGGCCGATGCCTACATCGTGTTCCGCCTCGGGGAGATGTCGGGCAGGCCCTACGACCGCGTGCTGCGGGAATACAAGACCTCGAAGGGCAAGGGATGGGGGGTCATCGCCAAGAGCCTCGGCATCAAGCCCGGGTCGAAGGAGTTCCACGCCCTGAAGCGCAGCCAGGATCTCTACAACGGCACCGACGCGAAGGGCAAGGGGAAGGGAAAAGGCAAGCACTAGCGGAAACAGCCGCAGAATCACAGGGAGACCCCGGGGCCGGACGCCCTCGCCGGCCCCGGGTCGTGCCGGATGCATGGACGGCATTTTGCGGATTCCGATGGGCGGGGCCGAAACGTTCCCCGGGCGATCGGGAAACGGGGGCCAGGCTGGCACGAAGGATGCTAAAGATGCAAATGTTCGGAGAGATTCAGAGTCAAGCGCAGTCGGCCGACGGGTATACCGTCCGATGCCCTCAGCGTCGGAGACCTGTCTGCAACGAAACAGCCCGGCCGCAACCGAAACAGGGTTTCCCATGTCCCAGATCCTCGTCAAGCTGGCTGATTTGAACGTGAGCAACAACCCGGAGGACCTGCTCGTCGTCTACGGGCTGGGGTCCACGGCGGCGGTCCTGCTCTACGACCGGGAGGCTGCAACGGGGGGCATCGCGCACTTCATGCTGCCCAACTCGGCATCGGATCCCCAGCGGGCCAGGGAATACCCGGCCATGTACGCCGACGTGGCGATCCCGCTGCTGGTCGAATCCTGCATCGGCAAGGGAGCCCGCCGGGAGTCGCTGACGGCCCGGCTCGCCGGGGGGGCGATCCTGATGGGCCAGGGCATCTCCCGCAGCATCAGCGAGGGCAACATCGCGACGGCCCGGCAGATCCTCGAAAAACTCGCCATCCCGCTCACGGCGCAGGACACCGGGGGCAACCACAACCGGGCCGTGCGGATGGAGATCGCGACGGGCAAATCTTTCGTGAAACGGCCCGACGGCTGCTGGGAGGAGATGGTATGAACCTGGAGAGCGCAATCCGAAATTCCATGACCCGGCTTCCGGCCTTTCCAGCCACGATTCACAAGGTGACGGGGCTGATCAACAACCCCGATTCCTCCCTGGCGGAGCTCGTGGACGTGATCCGGCTCGACCAGTCCATCACGGCCAACATCCTGCGGATGTGCAACTCGGCCTACTTCGGCCTGCGGCACAAGGTGGACAACGTCCACGACGCCATCATGTACCTCGGCAGGCAGAACATCGTCCGGGCCGTCATGGCCGCAGGCACCTCCCGCTTCTTCAAGAGCACTCCCGGCTACGAGGCGGAGGCCAGGGAGCTCTGGGAGCACGCCGTGGGCACGGCCCTGCTGGCGCAGATCCTGGCCAGGAGAGTCTTCCGGCTGGAGGACTCGAGCCTCTTCACCGCGGCGATCCTGCACGACATCGGAAAGATCGTGCTCGGCGAGTTCGTGAAGGACAAGTATGCCGAGATCAAGAAGCTCGTCGTCGAGCAGTCCCGTTCATTTCTCGAGGCCGAGGAGAAGGTGCTCGGCATGAACCACGCCACACTCGGGGGCGTGATCGCCGCCCGTTGGAAATTCCCGGAAGACATCCGGGACGCCATCGCCTTCCACCACCGGCCCGACCGCCTGCAGGGCAAGACGGATCCGATGCCGTGGGTCGTCCACCTGGCCGACCAGGGCTGCCTCATGCTGGGCATCGGCCGCGGCGCGGACGGGTTGGCCTACGACGGGATCGACGGGGCCCTGGACAGGCTGGGGCTCACCCAGCCGGACTTCGAGGAGGCCCTGGCCCAGCTCGTGAAGGAAATGGACAGCGCGCGGGAGTTGATCGGGATCGTTCACGCCTCGCTCAACTGAGACCGTTAACACCCGCCCCTGCGCGGCGTCGCATGCCGGGCAGGGACCCGGTTCCCTCCCGAAATCCCTGGTTTCCAAATCGAGAAAATCGTGTATAGTGCGGCGGTCATCGTCCGAGGCCTTCGGGCATGGGGAGGGAGGCCCTTCATGCAGCCGAAACTGCGCACAACGATCGCCTTCATTGCCGGGCGGGTGATCACCGACGTGGAGCGATCGTCCATCTACGACCCCCTGCAGGGCAAGTCGGTCCGTTTCGAGACGACGCTCAGCCCGAATTACATCAAGGTGTTCAATCTCGACAGGGGGTGCTACACGGCGGGGCCCATGGAGGCGAACGTCTTCGACCTGTACGATTTCGGCCACCAGCATCTCATCGATCTGCAGATCAGCGGCAACACGTTCAAGGGCTGGGATGATCTGGCGTCCTGCCATTTCAGCGGAGAGGTGAACGGGGAGGATATCTCCTTCCGTGATGAAGGCGAAGCGAAGACTTTCCGCTTCTCCTTCAAGGAGCCCTGAGGTTGCCGCAGCGATTCACCGATGCCCCCGGCCGGTCACCCGACCGGATGATTCGATAAATCGGCCCCTCGCCGATGATCGTCACCAAGCTTCTCACTTCCTTCGCCGTCATCCTCGCGGGGCTCGCGGCGGGCTACGCCGTCCAGGTGCTTGCGACACGCGGTCTCATCCGGCTGCCGGCCCCCGTCGACGCGCTGCGCAAGGGGCTCCAGCGTGCGGCGCTGCTGTTCCTGAACCCCGTGGCCATCGCGGGCGCCACCTGGATCGTGACGATCCGGGACCCGGCGCTGGCGGCCCTGCCCCTCGTGGGCCTCTTCGCCATCGTCTCGGGCGGCGTGCTCGCCCTCGGGGCCGCGAGGCTCCTGCGGCTTCCGCCCCGAAGGACGGGCGCCTTCTTCTGCTGCGGCTCCTTCACCAACATCGGTTCCATCGATGCGCTCGTCTGCTACCTCTACCTGGGCGAGCCGGGCTTTGCGCTTGTGCCGATCTACAAGATCTTCGAGGAGCTCTCGTACTACTCCACGGGGTTTCCCATCGCGAAGCACTACAGCGGCAGCGTCGTGTCCGAGGGCCGCTGGGACCGCTTGAAGGGCCTGGCGCGCGACCCGCTGATCCTTGTCTCGGTTTCCGCCCTCCTCCTGGGAGGCACTCTCAACACAGGCGGACTCGAGCGCCCCGCGCTCTACGGCACCGTCAACGCCGTCCTCATCCCGCTGACGACCTTCCTCCTTCTCGTCTCCGTGGGGCTTGCCCTGCGCTTCCGGCGGGTGGGGGACTACCTGCGCGAATCGGCCGCCGTGGCCGCCGTCAAGTTTGCCGCCGTGCCCGCCCTGACGGGCTCGCTGGCCCTCGCCCTGGGGTTCGGTTCCATCGACGGGGGCTCCCGCTCAAGGTCGTGCTGATCCTCTCGTCGATGCCCGTGGCCTTCAACGCCCTGATCCCGCCATCGATCTACGATCTCGACCTGGACCTGGCCAACTCGTGCTGGTTCGTCACGACGGCCCTGCTCGTTTTCGTCCTGCCGGCTCTGCTCGTCATCATCCAGTGGCTCTAGCGTCGGGCGTCGAGATCTCCATCCCTGCCGCGCGAGGCTCCGGCAAATGGCCCGGGACTTGCAAATCATCAGAAAACAAAAAGAATTTCATCCCAAAAGCCGTGAATTATGAACCACTCCGTGATCGTCATCGACGACGAACAGGATTTCCTGGACAGCGTGAAGCGGTGCCTGCAGATCGCGGGCGTCAAGGATGTGCGGCTCTGCGCGGACCCCCTGAACGCGATCGAGGCCCTGGAGGCGGGGGAACGGTTCGACATCGCGCTCATCGACGTGAACATGCCCCAGATGAACGGGAGGGACGTCCTGAAGGCGGTCCGGCAAGCGTCTCCTTACACGGTCTGCCTGATGGTCACGGGACTGGCCGACGTGAAATTCGCCGTCGAGTGCATGAAACTGGGAGCCGCCGATTACATCCAGAAGCCCTTCACGCCGGACGAGCTTCTCGCCATCCTCAACCCGATCCTGGCGAGCAAGAAGCCGCGGGTGCCGGAGAAGCTGAAGCTGCTGGTCGTCGAAGACAACAGGGTCGAGATGAAGCAGTACGAAAACAGGCTCTCGGGGCGGATCTTCGAGAAGGCCTACGCACGGGACGGGGAGATGGCCGTTACGATGTACCGGGAGTTCAAACCGGACATACTCATGATGGACCTGATGTTGCCCTGCAAGAGCGGCTACAACGTGCTCAAGGAGATCCGCGCCGAAGACGCTTCGACGGCCGTGATCATCGTCAGCAGCCTCGACTCGAAGGACGACATCCTCGCCTGCGCGAAGCTGGGCATCGAGGGCTACCTGCTGAAACCCGTGAATTTCAGCGGACTCAACGTGAAGATCCTCGACTGTTACGGAAAGAAGAGCACAGAGAAGGCCGAGATCGCGGCCGTCTTCAAGCAACTCCTCCTGGAGTAGCTCCCCGCCCGGGGACGGGACGCCGTGCCCCTCCGGCTCCCGCCGAGAGGTCAGTTGCCCCCCTTCATCTTCCCCTGACGGACTGATGCAGGACATCCCCCCTCAGAATTCGTACCCCAGTCCCAGCAGTCCGTGTACCGCGGCATTTGGCACGTCGGCCGATCCGTTGGCCACGGGGACGTGGGCCCAGGAGAGGGTGAATTTCCCCTCCACGCTCGCGAAGAGTCCCCTCCCCAGTGCAAAACGCTTCTCGACGGCGATCTGCCCGGTAGGCCCCGAAACATAGTAGCCGTCGAAGAGGCCGCCATTCTGATCGAATTCCATCCCGCGTATCGTGCTCTCGGGATGGGAGACGACGACCCCTGCGCCCAGACGCCAGATGAACCAGTCCTGTTTCCAGGCCCGGTTCACGGTCAACAGATTGTACCCGTGCGTGATGCTGAAATGCTCGACTTCCGGGGGGCCGTTTGTCAGTGTCAGCTTGTGGTGCACCATCTCCAGTTCCCACGCGCCGTCGCCCCGCCACCACCCCAGACGGACGGCGTAATACATCGGCGGGTCGAATGCGTTCTCATCGTACTTGGCATTCTGGCGGATGGTGTCCTGCCCGTCCTGGCGGATGACCAGGGGGGTGCGGAAGCTGTAGGCCGCCCCGCCGAAGAGCTGGATATCAAAGGTGTCGGCGTGAACCGGCGTGACCCCCGTGAAACAAAGAATACCGATCAGACACAGGATCAGCCTACACTGCATCGCCGTCCTCCTCTTCTTGCCTAAACCGTACAGCGGGAAAACACC
>Ga0209506_1001169_pt1 | contig 29053 bp, 33 predicted proteins | sample AD_JPNHG2_MetaG_FD_184409 | JGI IMG/M metagenome (GOLD analysis project Ga0209506, IMG submission 184409) | Active sludge microbial communities of municipal wastewater-treating anaerobic digesters from Japan - AD_JPNHG2_MetaG (SPAdes) (version 2) | ecosystem: Engineered > Bioreactor > Anaerobic...
CGCCGGACGGTTGCCTGTTGGCCAGTAGGTTCGCCAGCTTTGCGGCCGGTGGTCGCGGGCCTGCCGGGAGCGGGCCAAGCGCATGTCGGCCCAGGGGCCGCCTGTCTGCCGGCGCCCGGAACCTTGGCCGAACGGATGCGAAGGGGCGCCCCCTGGGCCAACCTGGGCCGCCCCTGGCTGCCGACGGGCGACGCCGGGGGCACGCGGCCGTGTGGTCGGACTATGCCCTTGCTGGCCCCTGCTAGTGCGGGGGCTTGCTCCGCGCGAATCCACGGGCTTACAGTGCGTGGGCAGTCTGGGCCTCTTGGTACTCTGGGAGGGTTGGCTCTGGACGTGGGGAATGCCCCGCCCGAACTCGGCCCGCCTCGCTCCGCCTGTCGCCGTGCTGTCTGTGAGACGGGGTGTTCTTCTTCAGCGGTAGTGTCGAGCGTGTGTGCGATGGTGTCGAGCGCGTCGCTTGCGGGATCGGGTCGCCAGGTCCGTGGGGGAAGGGCTGTCTGCATTGCCTGCTTCAGGGGCACGCCGACCGGATCCGCTCCAGGGCGGCCAGGACGGGTGCGAGCCGGATGGCTGTCTTGTACACGATCACGTCCTCCGGGACCGAGGCCCCGGGCCGCAGGCACCGCTCGGCCACGGCCAGAAGGATGCGATGGTCGCGGAAGAGGCGCAGGGTCTCGCGCTTCTTCGCCAGGTACTCAGGCGTCCAGTAGCCGACAATCTCGAAGAGCACCATCGTGCCGTCCTCGTGCCGGAAGGCGAAGTCGGGCACGAAGGCCGTCTGGCCCTCGAAGAGGATCTCCGCCTCTCGATGCAGGCTCCAGCCGTCCCGTGCGTCGCCGAACTTCGCGGCGAAGCTCTCCTCCAGAGTCGAGTCGAACTCCTCCGGTGACGGAAGGTGGCCGTGCAGGCCGTCGCGGCTGGTGAGCGCCAGGCGCGCAGGGCGGCCCCATGGAGTCCGCACACTCGCCTCCAATGCCCACTCGCGACACGCGAGGAGCGCGGGGAGGAACCGCGCGAAGCTCACGCCGTACCTGCGGGTCTCGCGGAGCACGGAGGCCGGGCCGGAAAGCTCGATGCGATAGCGTGATGGGCCGAGGCGCCGGAGGTCGTGGAGAAGCTGGGCGAGTTTGGCGTAGCGGAGGATGGTCTTGAAGTCGGCCTCGGCGGTGACGACGACCCGCTCCGCGCGATAGAGGCAGGCCTGGACCTGTGCCACGTTGTAGCGGGCGAGGAGTGCCGCCGCGTCCGGGTAGCCTGGCTCAAAGGCCCTCAGGCGCTGGAAGTCCAGGACATCCGCGTACAGGGCGCCCTCGAACTCGTCCCAGGGCCGGCCCAGCTGCTCCGCGATACGGGCCTTGACCTCCGCCTCGGTGTTCTCGAAGAGTTGGTCGCGCCGCTCGACGAGCGGGTGGCGCTCCGCCGCGAGCTCGAAGACCTGGAGGCGGAGCTTCGCGGCCCTCCCCGTCGGGTCGCTGTCGAACTGGCTTGCGTCATCGAGGAGCTTACAGAACGCCTGCACGCGCCGCGTCTCGCAGTCCGGCTCGTCCGCCAGGATGCCCTCCACGGAGCGATGGAGCTCACGGCGGGTCTTCCCGGCGCCGTGCCGGTAGGCGAGCAGCATCTGCCTCGCGTAGCCCTCGTAGTGCGCGTGGGCGCGGCGGGTCAGCCGGTCGGGGCTCGCGCGGCTCCCCTCATACGCGACGATGGCTTGTTCGCTCGTAAGCATCGCTTCTCCGCCGCCTGCGCGAGCGCTCCTCCTCGTTCGTGTCCTGGCAGACGACCTCGTAGAGCGTGGCCCGGGCCGCCCCCGTGCGGCGCAGGATGCGGCCCAGCCGCTGCTTGGCTTGCCGCGTGGAGGCCTGGCCCCCGATCACGACAGCCACCTTGGCCGCCGGCACGTCCACCCCCTCGTCGAGCACCTGGTTCGCCACGAGCACGGGGAATCGCCCGCCCCCGAAGCCCTCCAACACCACCAGCCGCTCGCGCTTCCGCGAATGCGCGAGCAGCGTGGGCACCAGGAACCGCCGCGAGACATCCAGGGCCATCGCGTTCGACCCGGCGAACACGATCACCCGCTCGCCCGCATGCAGCCGGAAGAGGTCCTCCAGCACCCGCAGCTTCTCCTGGGCGCGGTCCTCGACGGACTTCTTCGCGTAGTAGGCCCTCTGCGCCCGACGGGCCTCGGGGTCCTTGCCCGATTCCGCGCAGAGGTTCCGCCAGTCGTAGCCGGGCTTCTCCTTCCGCCGTTCGGCGATGAAGGACCTGACGAGGCGACCGTAGTCTTCGTAGCGCGCCTGTTCCTCGTCTGTCAGCGCCACGGGGATGCGCACCACGTCGTAGTCCGCCAGGGTCTTCCCCTTGGCGTGCGGGATCTCCTGACGGTAGACGACGGGGCCGACGAGCCACGCCAGATCGGCATCGAGGCCGTCCGAGCGCTCCGGCGTCGCCGTCAGGCCCAGCCGCATCGGCGCGGCACAGAAGAGCGCCGCCTCCCGGCGGCACGGGCCGGGCAGGTGGTGCTCCTCGTCGAAGACCACGAGCCCGAACCGTGCGCCCAGCTCGCCCATGTGGGCGTAGGCGCTGTCGTAGGTGGTGACCGTCACGCTGCGGACGTTGTGCCGGTTGTCCCCAAGGATGCCCGCATCACACCCAAGGCCGCGGAGGATGCGCCGATGCCATTGGTACATCAGGTCGCGCACCGGCGCCACGACGAGCGTCGCCACGCTCGTGTGCCGCATGGCCGCCAGGGCGACCTCGGTCTTCCCCGTGCCGGTCGGCATGACGACCTGCCCGCGGCCGCCGGCCGCCCGCCAGGCGTCGAGCGCTTCCTGTTGCTCCCGACGCAGGGGTGGGAGACTCACCACGCCCCACTTCACGTGCGGCGGCACCGGCACCTCGTCCACGAACCGCCCGGGGAACTGCTCCGACAGCTCTGCCCGCACGCGCACGTAGTGGATCGCGTCGCACCGGAATGCCCCGATCCGCTCGTCCCAAACCCACGGTCCCGTCTCCCGAGCCAGGTCGGCGTCCGACTCCCGCGCGCCGTCCAGCCGGAGTGTCCCGCGGTCGAAAGACAAGCGGAGAACCTGCTCGGGTTCCATCGGCACGCCCTCTCGCATCCGCTGTGCCGGCGCCACCAAGCCAACCCTGGCTCCCCGGCTACCAGTATAGACTGCCGCCCACGAGCATGCAATTCGGCCCCTCGTCCTCACTCACGGCCGATGCAGGCGCTTCGCCGCAGAGTTCGGTCGGCCTCACAGGGCTGCACGCCCAAACCGTGGAGCGCGGGCCTGTCTGCTCGTCGTCGCTGGTCGCGGACGCTATACGATGGCGCGATGCAAAGCGAACGACAACGCGCAACCCTGCGGGCCCGTTCGCGTCGGCAGTCGACCGGGGATCGATCTGGCGGTCGTCCGCAGCCCACGGTGCCACAGGGGCGGCCCAGTGATCAACAGGGGCGATGGCCGGGAAGGGCCGCTTGGGCGGGATTGCCACTCCGCCCGACCCTTCGCCAGGCTGCCGCGGTGCGGGTGTGTTCTTCTTCGGCGGTGCCATCGCGGGGTGTGTGCAAGGGCGTCGCGGGAGCCGCCGGCATGGGCGGGGCCACAGGCTCACGGGGCGCAAGGAGCTACGCCTGGGGACCCGCGGCGGCCTCCGCAGATCCCTTGGGTCTGGTCGGGTCCGCGTTCTCTGTTCCTTTGCCGCGGCTTAGCTATCGCCCTCTCCGGCCAAAGAGGCACTGCCCCAGGCGGCAGGCCGAAGGCGGGGCAGCCAGTCAACGGGGGCGCGAGAGGGATTCCTCACCGAGTGGGAGACAGCATCGCGTCGGGAGAGAGGAAGAAGACGTCCTGCTGGGTGAAGCCGAGAAGGTCACGGGCGTCGAAGGTCGAGAGCGTGAAGGCGTCGAGGCCGATGACCCAGTGCGCCTGCCTGGCGAGGACGGAGCGGAGCATCCACGCTTCGCTGGCGTAGAAGACAGCGTCGAGGCGCGGCGCGTAGGCGGCATCGAGGGGCATGTCGCCCTTGAGGAGCCGCAGCCTTTCCGGCTTGTCCCCGCGCACCCATGCCGCCGAGGTCGACCCCACGCAGAGGGCGAGCATGGACTTGAACTCGGCGTCATTCCTGGCTCGGCGCACCATGCGGAACAGGACCTCGCTGTCTACCTCGGCGGCCCGCGGCAGGCGGAACTTGCGGAAGAGTTCGTCGGCGTTGATCACCGTGCCGTTGTGGGTCCCGTACACGATGCCCCTCGCGCCCGCTGCGGTTCCTGCCCTCGGCCCTACCACGAGCGGATGATTGTTCGCGTTGTTCCTCTCGCTGCCGCGCGTCCTGAAGCGTGTGTGGCCGAGGACCACGGTCACCGAGTCATCGAGCCGAAGCGCCTGCCAGTAGTCGTCGGCCTGGATCAGGCTGCTCGCGGTGACCGGGCGCTTGAACACGGCTGCCGACCCATCCCTGCGGAGGACGGCGACGCCCGTGGCGTGATGCCCTCGCTTCTGGTTCAGCAGGAGGAGGCCGGTGAACAGGGTCCGGATGGTGACCAGCTCGTCGCGTTTCCGGCGCTTGCGGCCGAGGATGACGCCCGTGAGTCCGCACATGCTACTTCTCCTCCTCAGCCGCGAAGCCTCGGAAGAGTCCGCGTGCGAACCGCTTCCTGTTGCTCCTGACCCAGCGCGCCGCCTCCTCGAAGCCGAACTCCTCCGCAAGCTCGGCGACGACGGAGCGATCCAGCATATTCGTGAGTCCTGACTGACGGACGGCTTCGAGACCGTCGAGCACGGCTTTGGGCACTTTCACCTTGCCCATCTCAATCCTCCTTCTTCGCATCGAGGCCCAGACGACGGTCCAGCTCGGCGAGTTCATCGGGGGTGAGGCGGAGCTTGGGGCGCAGGAACTTCCACGCGCCAGGCAAGTCGCCGGCGTTGAGCAGCCTCGCCGTCTCGCGGACCATGTGCTCCACCTTGTCGAGGTCGGCCCCAGACAGCCGCTGGAGCTTGGCCAGGCCGAGGCGGTCGAGCTCGCGGACGAAGGACTCGCACCGGTCGTCGAGCTTCTCGCCGGCGAGGGCAAGCTCGATCCCCTCGATCTCCTTGACCCGTTCCTGGACGATGGCGACGTAGTGGAGTACGTCCTTCACGTCGCTGAACATCGAGGCGCCTTTCATGGCGCGGACGAGGTCGAGGGGCGTCGCCCCCTCGAAGGTCTCGCCGTCGCGCATGGTGAGTCTCAGCATGGCTGCGCTCCTTCAGTTGGGGTTGCGGGGTGTTCTTCTGCGGCGCTGTCGGGCGCTGTGTTGGGGTCTGTCGGCGCGGGAGGCGGGGTCGGGCGACCGTTCTTCCACGCGGCGCTCCCGGCGAGGTTCGCGAGCAGGTGCTTGCGGCACGTCTTGAACTCATCGCCGATGAGGCCAAGTCCGAGGAGGAAGACCCGGAGGTCGTAGCGGTCGCTCCGGCCGTTGGCCTTGCGCTTGCGGCTCGATGCGGCTCGGGCATTCAGCGCCTTCGCGGTGATGGCGAGACTGAATTGCACGGCCGTTTTCACGCGACCCGCATGCAGAGTCCCCGGGTACCCTCGATACTCGATGCTTCCGCGAAAAAATGTACTGTGAAGATTCAGCAGGCCGTAGCGCGAGGGATCGTACCGAACCGGCGCCGTGTTGTGGTAGCCGTACCAGAGCCTGTTGACCTGCTCGCGGGTGCGGGGCTTGCGGCGGTCGATGGCGCGGATGAAGTCGTCCCGTGTGGGACGGCAGTAGCGCTGGAGACGTTCGGGCGTGACGCCGAGGGCGCGGATGATCAGCTCCTCCTGCTTGTAGAAGATCTTGGCGAGGTTGGCGAGTGCCCGGCCGTCGAAGGCGGATGCATCCACGTGACAGTGCAGCCCGCAGGAGCCGTCACAGCTGCTCCCTGCCAGCTTCCGTATCGCCCGCACCACGTTCTGCAACTCCGCGAGGTCGGCGTACGTGAGGATGGGGGTCACGACCTCGGCGCGCAGGTGCGACGGCACTGATGTCAGAGAGGCGTCGTGAACGACCTTCCAGATGCGGCCGCGGGAGTCGGTCACTTCCCACGGGTCGTAGCTGGAGGGGTAGCCGGTGTGGCGGACGGCGCCGCCGACGACCGTGCGGATGGCCTCAGCCACGGTCTGGCGCGTCTTCCCGACCGTCTCGATCTCGACTCCGAAGCGAAGCTCCCGCATGTCCATCGTCTGCTCCTCAGGGGTCGAGGCCCAGGTCCGGGGATGCCCATTCTGCGCCGCAGTCGAGGCAGCGGCGGTGGGCGTGGTAGCCGGCGTCGAACGGGAGGGGCGGGTGCCTCAGTTCGTGGCTCTCGCACTTGGGCTGCGCCGTGCAACCCGCGTCGCGGTCGCACAGCCACATCTCGATCCGCTTGCCGCCGCACTTCGGGCACGTGGCGATCATCTTGAGTCTCCCGCTTCCGCCCCGCGTCGCAGGGCCTGCGCCAGGATGAAGCCGCTCATCTTGTAGCCGCAGCGCCTCGCCTCGGCCTGGATCATCCGGCGGACGCCCTGGCTCTTGGTGGTGAGGTAGATCTCGGTCAGCCGCTCCCAGGAGAGGCGCTGGATGCGGGGCTTCAGCTCTCTGGCGGTCAGGGGGCGGCGTCGCTTGCCTGTCATCTCTAACTCCTTTGCTGACAACTGCTTGCACCGACAGACATATAGGCATAGTGTTCCACATCAGTCAACTGGAATCTTCGGCGGAAGTGCATATTCTGCAAGGATTTACGGCTGCCTAAGTCTCGATGGGGCCGCAAGATGGGGCGATGGCGGGTTGGGGCGGGGGGATTCCGGCACGGGCAGGTGGCGGGTGGGAGTGTGCGGGGGGCGCGGCCGTGCGCGCGCGGGCGGCCCGGGCAAGACGGGGACGGCCTGGCAGCCCCGCGGCTCAGCGGCTGCCGGGCTTGACGCAGGGCATTGGCGGGGTATACTGACGGCCGTGGGGGCCACGGCAACAGCGGCGACAGCTCCTCCCCCTGCCGCCGCTACGTCCCTCTGGCCCCCACGTCGGCGGTGTCACTTCTCGCCAAAGAGCCAGTCCTTCAGTGCCGCGGCGAGGAACGCGATGCCTGCAGCTACGAGGGACCATATGGTCTTGAGCCGGGTGATGGCCTGGGAGTGCTCGTCCACCTTGGCCTGGAGGGCGAGGAGGCGGTCGATCTTCTCGTTGATGGCCTGGAGGGAGGCGCGCATCTCGCCCCGAAGCTCTGCGACCTCGAGGAGGTTCTGGACGATCTCGACGTCGAGGGCCTTGCGGAGGCCGTTCTCGGGGGGCTGGTTCTTCGGTCCGGTCATCGAAGTGCCTTATTCCTCATCATCATGATGGTGCGCCGCGGCTACAGCTTCACGACGGCGACGAGTTCCAGCATGGTGTTGGCGCCCTTGCTGAAGTCGGGGATGTTGCGGACCTCGTAGAGGTAGCCGGGGACGAGGACCTCGCCGTCGGGGTTCTCGGTGGGATGGTAGATGCCGTTCTCGGCGACAGGCCCGGTGACGCCTTCGACGTGCTGGACGTTTCCCCCGAAGAAGCCGACCTCCTTGATCGTCCTGTCGGCCGCCTCGTAGTCGGCGTAGCGGAAGAAGACGCCGATGACAAGAGTCTCCTGCGGCGTCTCGGCGTAGGCCACGCCGTCCACGGTGATCGTGCCGTTGGGGTCTTCGACCAGGAACGAGGACTTGTAGGCCGTATTGCGGATGAGCTCGCTCTTGAGCAGCGTCTGGTCGGGGGTGGGGGCCGGCGGGTTCAGCGGGTCGGTGAAGGAGGCGTCGCCGCCTCCGAGGGCGCAGTGGGTGATGCCTTGGACACTCTCGCCTCGGAGGAGCTTGCCCATGAGCACCTTGCCGCTGTTCACGATGAGCGCGTTGTCGGGCATTGGGGGAACCCTTTCCGTCAGGTGGTGATGGCGGCCATCAGGCAGAAGCCCTGAGGGGCCGAGGTGACCGCCGTTGCGATGGTGACCTTCATGGCACAGCCGCCGTCCGCATGGGCAGATCCCGTGGCCGCCATGACGAGCAGGCGGGCCATGTGGGCCTCGGGGACGGGGGCCGTCGCCCAGCAGATGCGGACGCAGTAGAACACCCACTTCGTGCCCGCCGGGTGGACTTCCTCGAGGAGCGATGCGAGCCAGAGGGGCGGCTCGTCCAGGGGAATCTTGTAGACCCCCTCCCACGGCTCGTTCTCAATGACGGGCGCGCTGACGCCCTGCTCGGCGAGGATGCGTTCCAGGGAGTATCGCGTCCCCTTGTGGCGGTAGAACTCGATGCGGAACTTGATCAGCCGCCGCTGAAGCTCGGGGTCGCGGGTGTAGACGTAGGGGTAGCCGACGAGGGCGCCGAGGAACGGCAGGAACTCCGCCGGCACACGGTCGAGGTCCCAGAGGACGGGGAAGTCGTCGATCTTGGCCTTGAGCCAGTCGAGCGTGGGCGCGAAGACGCGGAGGAAGTCCCGCAGGTCGCCGTTGTCCTCGAAGCGATACACTTGCGGCAGGAGAGCGGGCAATCTGTCCTCGAAGTAGCCCATCGTCACTCCGTCACGTAGAGCGCGGTAATGTTGGTGGTGCCTTCGACCGCAAGCTCGCCCGCGGCGATGGAGATGTCCCTGGTGGGCCGGCGCATCACCACGTGGCTCACCCCTTCGACACCGTCGATCAGGGCGACGAGGTCGGAGAAGTAGATGTCCTGCCCGAACCGCACGTTGTCGAAGGCGAGGGTGTCGCGGACCTTCCCCAGCACGACGTCGAGGACCTCGAAGCGGTCGTAGTTGCGAAGGACGTAGATGTCCGCGTCGATGTTCATGGGAACGTAGACGGGGTCTTTCACGTGGACGGTGACAGTCAGGAGCTTCCGCTCGTTGAGGAAGGCGAGCACCTGGTTCTTCAGCAACTGCGAGGGCAGGCCGCCGCCGTCGGGTGCGATGACGACGCAGACGTGGTAGTAGCCCATGTTCAGGCAGTTGTTCACGTCGAGCACCTGGGCTTTCGCCACGCCGGGATAGCCCTCGGCGAGGGCGATGTAGTCGGCCTTCGTGACCGCCCGCCACAGCGACGCCAGTTCTGCCGGCGCCTGCCTGCGGGCGTGGTCGAGTTGCTCTCGTGAGTTGCCGTTCGAGGCGACCTGGATATTGGTCACTGTGAGCTTGGCCTGCTCGCCCTGGAAGTAGACGGGGTCGAGGAGCGCGTTGACCAGGCGCTTGCCGATGTTGCCTCCAGCGCCGAGGGTCTTGAGGTACTTGGCGGCGACCGCCTGGCCGCCGGGGGGCAGGAGACCGTACTGGCCATCCCCCAGGGTGACGGATGTCTGATCCAGGGCATCGGTCGCCAGGATGTAGTGGGCGTCGGCCGGCGTGCTCTCGTAGAAGGTCCGCACCTCAGTCCACTTCACGCCTCCGACCCAGACCTCGATGGAGCCCTGGGCGATGTCTTTCGCGGCGAGGTGGAAGACCTGGCCCTGCGTCCCGTCGGTGGTGAAGCCCTCTTCGCTGGGGACGCCCTGGACGGCGCCGACCATGCCGTCGAGGGCGCCTGCGGCGATGGCGAGGTCTTCTGCCGTGGCGAAGTCGACGTTCCCCTGGTCCGTCGTGGCGCGGCAGCGGGTGTGCTTGGGGATGGTGAGCGGCCCGGGCAGCGCCGCGGCCAGGCGGAAGTAGAGCGTCGTCGTGGCGGCCACGAGGAGGTCGAGGCGGTAGTTGACCAGGTTCGTCAGGTGGATCACGTTCTGGCGCTGGCGCGCTGTGGGGAGATAGGCCTCGTTCGCCTGGTTGTCAAGATAGAAGAGGAGCATGTCGCCGAGGCCGCAGAACAGCTCCAAGAGAACCATCCCCAGGTCGCTCTCATTGAAGTCCGTCCACCGGTCGGTGATGGTCGGGATGCGCTGGACGAGTTCCTGGCGGACGGCCTCGTAGTCCTTGTTCGTGTAGTTGACGCGGACCTTGGCCATATGCGTTACACCTCGCGGACGAAGGGATAGACCAGGTTGCCCCGCACCTGGGTGCGGATGATGCGGTAGTCGAGCCGGATGATGGCGACGTTGCGATCGGTCACGAGCGGGTCGTCGCTGAATCCCACCCCCTCGATGACGACGCGCTTCTCCCAGCGCTGGATGGCGTCGATGATGAACTGCCTGGCCAGCGCCTTGAAGACGACGTCGTTCTGCTGGAACACGAGTTCCGGCAGCCGCGAGCCGAACTCCGGGAGGAAGAATCGCTCCCCGGGCCGCGTCGACAGGATCTGCCAGATGCTCTCGTGGATGTGGGCGTGCTCGGTGCCTGCGCCCTCGGAGACGGCCACGCCGCCGGCGGCCCCGAACCGGAGCGGATACCTTGTGCCTCTGCCCAGGAAGTCCATCACGGTCGAGGCTCCTCGCACTGCGCGGGGTCGGCGGGGATTTCGGGGACGTCGGGTTCCTCGCCCGGCTCCTCCGGCGGCTGCGGGCAGTTCGGGCAGTTGGGGTCGAGTTGGAACACCCGGCCATCGGAGGTGTGGAGCCTGTAGTCAGCGTTGGGCACAAGGGTCTCGATGGTCCCATCGGGCAGTGCCGCCTGGATGGCGCCGGCGCGCACGCAGAGGATCGTGCTGTCGGGCAGGATGAACACATATGCCCCTCGGTCGAGGTCGCGCCGCTTCGTACCCTCAGGCAGTTCCAGGAACGGGCAGCGGTCGAACGGTTCTTCCCCGCAGGGGTCGGGGAAGGAGGCGAAGTACTGCTCGGCGGCGCGGCGATGGCGCTCGAGGACGTCGTCGACCTGGAGCTTGAGCTCGTCCTGGCGCCGGAGTTGCTCCGCCAGGGTCTCGGCCATCTGGTCGAGCTTCTGGGCCATCGCGCAGAGAAGCTCCAACTGCATCTTCTGCGCCACGGCCTCAGCGGGGAGCTTGATGGGGCACTGGAGCATGGCGAATTCCCCTTGGCGTCAGGTCTTCTGGCCGCAGCAGGTCGACGCCCTCTGGCCGGCCAGGCGCGCCGCCTCGTCGCGGGTGAGTTCGGAGAGGAGCCACGCCGCCCAGCGGAACGCGATGTGGCGCAGCTTGCAGCCGGCGTCCGAGGGCGTATGGAGATCCCCGCGTTCGAGCGCGTCGAGCCGGCACGGGCCGCCGCAGGCGAGCCGGATCGGGCAGTCCAGGCACCTGGCATTCAGGTAGAAGCGGGGGTCCAGCCAGGGCGCTCGGAGCGATTCTTCCAAGCCGCCCGCGGCCAGGCTGCCGACGGCGCTCGGTCCCTCGCGATGGCAGGCGCAGACGCGGCCGTCGGGCGCCACGGAGACCGTGCCGTTGCCGGCCTGGCATTCGGAACAGGCCGCCTGGCGGAAGGCGAGGCGCCGGGCGAACCGGACCAGCGGCTCGAACGAGGCCGCGCGGCGCGGGCGGATGCGATCTCGCAGGTATCCCGCGGCCTGGCCATACTCCGCCTCGACGGCTCCCCAGTCGGCCGTGGGGGAGTCGAAGCTCAAGGGATGGCCTGGCGCGGCCGCGCCGCAGGCGGACTCCGTCAGGCTGGCGGGTTCGAGCGAGACGTGGGCGGCGAGGCCCTCGTCGAGCAGGCGATGGTGGTGTTCGAGGCGCTCCCTCAGCCTCATTCCCGAGGCGGCGAAAGTGCCGCGGAGCGTCGTCCGTGCCGCCAGGCGAAGCCCCTTGAGCAACTTCAGGCCGCGCAGCGTCGCCTCATAGGAATCCACCCCCGCGCCGCCGGGGCGGCTCTGGTTGTGGATGTCGCGTGGGCCGTCGAGCGAGACGATCAGATCGAACCCTTCGCGGTCGAGGAAGGCGGCCTTGCCGGCGTCGAGGGGGGTGCCGTTGGTGGTCAGGTGGAACCCCGGGCGGCCCGGGCCGCGATAGACGTGCCGGGCGTACTCGACGATCTCGGTGAGCAGGCCCCACTCCAGGAGCGGCTCGCCGCCGAAGAAGGCGACGGTCGCCGGCCCGTGGGGCGGCAGGAGAAGGTCCAGCGCGCGCCGCGCCATGTCCGGCGTCATTCGCGCACCCGGGGCGCCGTCGCCCTTCCGCACGAAGCAATACTGGCACCGCAGGTTGCAGGCCCGCGTCAGGCAGAGGACCAGAGTGTCGGCGTGGTCACGGATCGGCGGATGGGGGAAGTCGGGCCGGAAGGGCGAGGCCCATTCCTCGTCCCCTCCGCCGCCGACGGCCAGCGTCATGGCGTTGGCGTCGTAGGCGAACGTCTTCCCGCCGGCCTCGAAGCGGTACACCTGCCGCGGGGCGGGCTTGACGAAGACCGCGGGCTTGACCCGGTCGGCGACGTTCAGGACGGCTCGTTCGGCCATAGGGTTGCTCCTGCAGGCGCGGGGAACGGGCTAATGGCACAGCGGCGTGCCCGACAGGATGGAGCACCGGAGGACCGGCTGAGGCTCGCCGGCGAGGCGCTTCCTCAGGACGAAGCTGGCGTACTCGTCGCCGCTCAGGGCCACCAGGTGGACGGGAGCCCTCTGGCGGAACTCGTCCACGGCCTGGATGACGCCGTAGCCCTTCACGTCGGTGTAATCGTGGCCGGTGATGTAGCCGCCGGGCTTCACCTTGGGGAACCAGGCCTCGAGGTCCTGCATCATCCCGGCGAAGCCATGATTGGCGTCGAGGAAGACCCAGTCGAAGTGCCCGTCGGGGAACTCCTGGGCCGCCTGTGCCGACGTCTTGCGGTGGACGGCGACCTGGCCGGCCTCGATCTTCCGCTGGAACCGGCCGAGGACGAGTTGGTAGAGTTCGTCGCCCTGGCCGGTCACCCCGCCGCTGGAGACTTCGCCAGCCCAGGGGTCGACCAGGTGGAGCGTCGCCGGCCGGTTGAGGTCGAGAATCGTCTGGGAGAAGCAGCCCTTGAACACCCCGATCTCGGCCGCGACGCCGCCCTGGGGCAGAAGCGGCAGGATGTCCGCCTTCGCCGGGACACGGGCGAAAGGCTCGATGGCGACCGCGTGCTCGTCCGTGCCTGGCGGGAACCAGGGCGGCACGCCGAACCAGCGGCGGAGGCGGTTCGTCTCGCGGACGTAGACGTCCCTGGGTTCCAGGCGCACGAAGTGGACGAACGTCGGCGAGACCACGGGGTCTTCGCCGTAGGCGCAATGCCCGCGCAGGACGTCGATGTCGTAGGGGCCTTTGCGGGCGGTGTACATCAGGTTCTCGCGGGGCGGGACGGGCTTGAGGCCGAGGAGCGCCATCGCCGCGGCGAAGAGCGGCTCCTCGTTGTGGCCGCGCGCAGGGTCCGAGTGGCGGTACGAGAGGTAGTCCCTGTGTTCCTCGTAGTAGGCCCGCGCGCGCCGGAAGACGTTCCGGGCGGCCTCGCTCTGGTCGAAGTACATGAACCCGCCGTTGTGACGGATCATGTGGGGCAGGCCCATGCGGGCGATCAATTCGGCCACGTCGGGGAACTTGCAGTATGGGCCCCGCCGAATGGCATCGCCCACGACGCTGAAGGGGACATCCCTCAGCCGGTCCCAGAAACAGCCGGCGTCGCCCTTGGCCATGAGGCAGTCGGCGTCCAGGTACATCGTCCGCTCGAAGGGGCTGTAGTTCTGAAGCTGGAGCTTGGCGTCGAGGCCAGGGAGGAGGCGGCTCGACTTGGCCTCGATGATGGCGTCGAAGAACGGCCTGAGGGTCTGCGGGACCTCGACCCGCTCGTCGTGGAGCAAAGCGATGGGCCGCCGGTCCTTGTGCTTGACCGACAGCGCCAGGTTGGCCGCGAACTCGACGTAGCGCCCGTGGCCTGTCGCCAGGGTCAGATAGCCCTCTTGGGTGGGGAATGCCGCCATAGGAGAACTCCTTTCGTGCTCAGTCCGTGAAGTAACGGTTTCGCGCCGCCTCGCGGCGCTCGTGATGTCCCGGCCTCTGGTTGAGGCCGACCCCCATCTGCTCGAGGTCCCCGAGCCGGCCCCGGAACAGCGCGGGGACGATGTGCCGGCCCGGCTTGCCGCCCGCGAGCATCGAGGAGAGGGCGATGTCGTCCGCGTCCCGCGCCACGTCGAAGGCCGTGGTGAACGTCACCCGGTTCAAGGCGCTCCTGCGGAAGAGCATCATCCTGCCCTTGATGATGGAGACGGGGGTGTCTTCCCCCGGCTGGGCGACGTGCTCGCAGTGCCTGTAGGGCTTCCCGAAGACGAGCTTCACCCCCTCCGGCCCGATGACCGCGTTCGGGTCGCACTGGCCGAGGAACGCCAGGGCGTCCTCGAGGACGAACTCGTCCTTCAGCACCAGGTCGTCGTCGAGGGAGCAGACGAACTCGGTCGCCGCGCGCGACGCCATGAACCATCGAGGCCAGCAGCCCATGTTCTCTGAGGAATCTACCTGCCATCGGACCCGCTCGTCCTGGAAGGGGGCGCCGTTGTTCCAGAGGAAGATGACGGGCTTGGCCGTTTGCCTCGCCAGAGAGTCGAGCACCTTGGGCAGGTTCTGGGGCCGCTTCCAGTTCAGAAGGACGGCGGTCACCCGCGAGAGGCGGCTCTCGAGGCCGACCCAGGCCGCCTCCTCGCCCCGGGGCAGGTTGATGTTCTGGAAGAGGCGGCACTGGGTGTCGAGAAGGACGTCGGGGTAGAAGCGCCGGAGCAGCTTCTTGAGAACGCCCTGGTCGCTCCGCAGGAACCGCTCGTCCCCCGGCCACGGCTCGGCCTCGGCCGCTGCGGCGAAGAAGCCCCGGCAGAACGCCGTCTCCCCGATCCACATCCCCGAGTTGAGGTAGCGCCAGGGCGACGTGGCCCCGGGGAGGGAATCCTCGAACCGCCGGAGCTCCGCGATCTCGGGGAAGCAGTGCGTCTCGGCCCCGATGAGGAGCCGGCAGGAGAACTCCCGCTGGAACCGCTCGAGGACCGCGAGCGGGTGAGCCAGGACGAGGACGTCGGCCGCGTCGAGGCCCATGACATAGCGGGTCTGGACGCCGCCGAGCGCCTCGCGGGTCAGGCGGATCTTGTGGAGGTTCTTCCACTCCTTCACCCCCTGCCCGAGGACGAGATAGGGTACGCCGAGATGGTCGAGGCAGCGCTGGAGGACGCCGGGGGCGGCCTGGTTGTTCCAAGTCAGGATCGTCAGGTCGCCGGCGGGCCCGAACTGCCTCGCCGGGGTCTGGAAGAACTCGGCCTGGAGGTCCTGCCAGAGCTCGTTCTTCCCGGCGAGGCCGGGGGCGTGGACGACCAGGGGCCGGGTGTCGAAGACCAGGTTCACGACGGCGGGCATCCTGCCGGTGAGAGGGCACTCGAACGGCCCGAAGTGTTCCACCAGGCTCTGGCGGAAGCCGGGGTCGTGCCGGCAGGCGTCGCAGTGCATGCGGGAACGGCAATGGGGCAGTTCCGTGAAGCTCATAGGGCCCCCTCCCCGCTGAGGGTGTACCGGCCGGTCTCGCCGCAGACGCCGCTGCGCAGGGTGCCCGAGCCGACGGGATGGTCGCCGGCGCACTCCAGGGCGGCGGGGTAGTCCTGGGCGGGCCAGGGCGTGCCCAGGCCGACCTCGACCACCCAGTTCTCGCCGAGCCGGCGGACGTCGACCTTGCCCGTGGCGTCCACCCACATTTCCGGCTGGGTGCGGCCCAGGACGTAGGTGCCGTTGTGCCGAGCGCAGACGCCTGTGAGCCCGCTGACGATCATGGTGATCGTTTCTGCCCCGTCGCAGACGGGCACGGGCGGCTCCTCGTCCTCGTCGTCGTCCGGGGGCGGTGGGGTGCCGCCTCCCCCGCCGCCGGAGAGGTACTCGTCGCAGGGGCACTCGACCGAGACCTGGACGTAGCGGACGTCGCACGGGTCGCCCTTGCGCCAGGCGAGGATCATGGTCACGCCCCGGACGGTGCCGAGGGTCACCTCGCCGGAGGAGTTCACCGAGGCGAGGCCGATGTTGAGGACGCGGTACTCCATCTGGTTGCGATCGGCCCCGTAGACCGTGAGCGGGAACGTGATCAGCGTCCGGGAGCAGTTGACGCGGACGCTCTTGGGCATCACGTCCCAGTAGTCGAGGTTCAGATTGTCGAGCGTCTGGCAGTCGAGCGTCATGGCTTTACACCAATGTGTCCTCACTGGCGGTGACGATGACGGCCCCGCAGGCGGTGAGATCGCCCAGCCGGGCCGATGGGCTTCCCTCGATGATCGTGTCGGGGTCGCCGGTGACGATCGGGTTGATCCCGTGCATCGGACAGAGGTGCAGGTCGCCGAGCCGCGCGGCGGGCCGGCCGTTGACGTAGGTGCGGACGGCTGCCGTGATGATGAAGCCCATGTGGTTCGTCATATCGCCAAGCCTTGCCTGAGGAATGGCCATGTCTCTTGCCCTGTGTCAGCCACGAGCTACGAGCCGCGAGCTTCGAGCCAGAAGAAGGCTCATTCTGTCTTGTCCTTTCAGGCTCGCGGCTCGTGGCTCGCCGCTCGCAGCTGCCCCGTCACGGGTTGATGAACACGAAGTTCTTCGCATCCACGGTGATGTTGCCGTTCACGGCGTCCATGCGGATGAAGCTGCCGACCTTGTCGCGGACGAAGATGTGCTCGCGGCCCGCGGTGGAGTCGATGATGATCTCCTGGCGGAAGCTCAGGCCGGAGATGACCACCCGCTCCCTGCCCTTCGTCGTGTCGAGCAGGATGCGCTGGATGCGGCCGCGGCTCTTGTCGTTCGACTGGACGTAGATCTTCTCGCGGTCCTTCCATGCCTCCCAACGGACGAACTGGCGGCAGAGGTCGGTGATCTCGATGCGGGCCTTCTGGTCCTTGATGTCCGAGCCGATGTCGAGCTGGTCGCCGGCCTCCGCCTGGCGCGTACGACGAGGCAGCGCGTTGCCCCTGTCCTTGGGAAGGAGCACGGGGCATTCGAACCGCATCATCTGCCCGCCGCGGTCGAGGATGGCCAGGAACTCCTCCTCGTCCTTGTCGTCGGCCACGATGGTGTGGCCCGTCTCGGTCTTGAGCAGCACCTTCCGCCGGGGGCAGTAGTAGTCGGGATGGCCGTGGAACTTCCCGTGCTCCTTGTGGTCGGAGGGATTCCCTGCGTGGTCGGCCTTGTCCTCGCAGTCGAGGCACTTGGCCTCGCCGCACAGGCGCTTGGCCTCCTCGGGCTGCTCCCCGGGGTTCGACTTGGCGAGCCAGACGCCAACCCAGATGGGGTATTGCACGTCGCCGCCCTCGAACTCGGCCCAGACGGAGGCCCCCTCCTCGGGCACGAGGAACATGCCGATGTCCTGGTTCCCGCCGTAGGGGAAGCAGGGCGACGCCCAGTCGGACCAGTGGTCCTTGCCCGTGCCGAGTACGGCGGGGATCTCGAGGCGGCACCGCCCCAGCCGCTCGGGGTCGTTGTTGTCGCGTACAAACGCGCGGTACTTCCCGAACCACCGGTGCCGGTACCGTTCCTGCTGGTCCCTGTCGTACACGTCGAGCACGTCACTTCCCCTCGGTTTCTTCGCCGGTCTCGGCGTCCACCGTCACCATCGGCGGCGGCTCCTCCTTCGGCACGGGCGGCGCCTCTCGGTCGTTCTGCTGCGCCTTGGCCTCCTCGGATTTCTGCCCCGCTCCTTTGCCCAGGGCGTTCTTCTTGAGCTTCAGCTCGCAGGAGTAGCCGCCCTCGCCGATCTCGTGGCGCACGCTGTCGACGTAGTAGACCCCGGAGAATTTCTGCCCCACGCCCTTGATCTCGACGTTCTGCTTGGCCTTCAGCGCGGGGATGCCGATCGCCACGGCCGTGGCCTCGACCTGGCCCATCTCGGCCTTCTTGAACTTCCCCTCGGCCTTGTCCTGTGCCGGCTCCTGCGCCGGCTCTTCATGGAAGCCTTCCGTCCGCTCCGGCGAGTCGACGACATGGCCGCTCTCCTCCTCCTGGTAGCTCTCCTCGCCAGTGTTCCCGTCCACGAGGTAGGTCTTCTTGCCCAAGGCCGTGCGCTCCGGGGTGTTCTCGTTCGAGGCCGTCTCCTCGACCGGCTCCTTCTCGCGGGGGTCCACGCCGATGGCCTTCGTCTCGGTCCCTTCCCCCTTGGCCCCCTGGCTCTTCGACGCCGGCCGGAAGCTGCGGAGGACGCCCTTCACGTCGGTGAAGTACTCCAGCGCCATCGCCGGCTCCTCCTGGAGCGCGGGCGGGTGGAAGTGAAGCTCGTCGTCCTGGACGTAGAAGACGTAGCCGGTGACGCCGTCCCCGTCCTTGTCGCGGGCCTTCTCGGCTAGGTCCTTCAGGAAATCCGCATCCGAAATATTGCTCTGGACGATCCGCAGGTGCCGGACCTTCGTGGGGGTGACCTTGGGCGTCAGGCCGTGTTTCGCGGCGATCTCCTCCGCGATCTCGGAGTAGAGGATGCCCGGCGGCGGCTTCGTCCAGACCTTCTGGGCCTCCTTCCCCGCCAGCTTGAAGCCCTTGTCGTAGGCGCGGAGGGTGATCGTCGGGTCCCCGTCCTCAGGGAAGTCGTACTCGATGTCCTTGATGACGGCCTTCTTCTTGGGCGAGAGATTCCCGACGTACCCGAACCGCGCGACGATTTCATTGCCCTCCTGGAAGAGGGGGTGGTCCACGAACTGGAGGTTGCGGTTCGTCACGGTCAGTTCCATCGCGTCGAGCTTGCTCTCGTTGTCCTCGAAGGCGAAGGACCGGATCTCCTGCGCGATGTCGGCCGAGAGGTCCTGCCCCTCGATCTGGATCAGGAACGTCGGCGCGTAAGTGTCGAGGTCCATGGCTCACCCCAGGATGTTCATCTGCACGTGCAAGGCGCTCGGAATGCGAAGGACGGAGCCGATCTCGAGGTCCAGCGGCCAGAAGATGTCATTGGTGTCGCCGATCACCCACCAGAGCCTCGCATCGCCGAGGTAGCGATAGGCCAGGAGGTCCAGGCGGTCGCCCTCCACCACAGTGTGGAACCGGTCGTCGGGCCGCGGGGTGGTTGGGATCTGGGGCCGGTTCCCCAGGAAGTCAAAGCCGTCGTCCTGGCAGAGGATGCTGAATCGGTAGCGCGACCGCTTCGTGATCATCCCCGCACCTCGTTCACGTTGACGCTCCGGTCGACGTACTCCTCGAGCACAATGTCCACGTCCGCCTGCTCGGGCAGGAGCGTCTCCGGCTCGAAGAGGCCGAAGAACCGGGCCTTGACCTCGCGGACGATGCAGAGGACGCTCGGGAACAGGCTGCCAAAGAGGAACAGCACCCGGTGCGGCGCCATCTCCAGCATGCTCCCCGCGTGCTCGGGATAGAGGAGCGACTGGAGCCAGAGCACCCGCTCTTTCACCGGCCCCTTGAAGAACTGGAGCTTGAAGACGATCCGCCGCGGCTCGCCCGCGACGTACTGGTAGCGGGGATGGCTCATGCCGGGGATGCGAATGGCCGCGAAGTGGGTCGCCTTCTCGTCCACGACCTCGGAGGGGTTGTACTGGAACTCCAGGGTTCCCTCGCCGTCGGCGTCGATGAGGTAGCCCGTGATGGGCGGCTTGAATTCGCTCACAGGCCGAAGTCCTTCGCCAGCAGGAACGGGTCAGGCTCAGGCGCGGGGCGCGGCACGTCATCGCGGCGCTTCCGCCTTCCTCTCTTCACTCGACACTCCGCACTCCGCACTTGCCACTCGCTAGAGCGTTTCATAGTTCTTGACTTTCTCCTGCCGGATGTTGCGGTAGACCGCCTGAGCGACGGCGCGACCGTCGAGCTTCGAGACCACCGTGATGTTCACGTCGATGGGCCGGTCAGCCAGCTCGTCAAGCCGGGTCAGGAACGCCTTCATCGGGAAGGACTGCTCCCCGATGGTCGGCGCGCCGGCGACGGGGGCCAGCGGCGCCCCTCGCTCGGCCAGGAGCCTCGCCTGGTGGACCTCCCGCTCGCGGATGACCACGGGCACCGGCTTTTCTGCTGCGGCGGCCACGGACGTCATCGGCGCCGCAACGGCGGAGGCGAGCGGCAGAGCGCTGGCGACCGTGCTCACCAGGCCCGCAAGGACTCTTGCCAGGCCGCCGAGCCAGCCCGTCAGCGCCGTTGGCTCGACTTGGGCGACGCGCGCCGGGCCAGTCAGGAAGCCCCATATCCTGCTAAAGACCTTCGCCGGCAGCCCGGCGACCTGCTGCATGCCCCTGGCCATCGTCTCGAGGATCGACCTGCCCGAGGCCGACAGGTTCGAGAGGGGGCCTTCCTCCGCGTCGGAGAACGGCAGCAGGCTGCGGAGGAAGTTGAATGCCTTCTTGGCGACCTTGTAGGGCGCCGTGATGACGCTTGCGGCCCCTTCGGCCACGGTGGTGAGCACCGACTTCCCCGCCTCGTAGGCCGAGGAGGCGACGGACTTGATCCCCTCCCAGGCGCCCGACGCCATGGACTTGATGCCTTCCCACGCCCCGGCCGCCTTCTCCTTGATCCAGTCCCAGGCGCTCGCGGCGGCGTTCGCTATGCCGCTGAACGCATCCGACATCACCTGGGCCGCGGAGGCGGCCATTGACGTCATCCCCTCCCAGGCCGAGGAGGCGGCGCTCTTGATCCCCTGCCAGGCGCTCGAAGCCGCGCTCCCGATCCACTCGAAGGGCGCCGAGACGACCGACCAGACCGCGGAACCCACGCTCTTGATGGCCTCCCAGCCCGCCGAGACAATGGACTTCACGCCCGACCAGATCGCCTTGCCCACGGAGAGCGCCAGGCGGAACGGGGCCGCCAGGATGTCCACCGCGAAGCCTGCGATGCCCTTGACGAGCCGCCAGCCCGCGGCGACCACGGCCTTGATGCCCGACCAGATGGCCCCCGCAATCGCCAGCAGGCCACGGAAGAGGGCAGCGATGATCTGGAACGGCAGCAGGATGACCCCCAGGATGCCCTTGCACAGGGTCTTGATGAGGGCTGCCCCCGCCGCCGTCAGGTCGGAGAGCGGCCCCGCTTTCGCGTCCGAGAAGGGCAGGAGGTCCCGAATCCACTTCAGCACCTTCCAGACCAGGCGGAATGGGTAGGTGATGACGGACCAGATGCCTCTGCCGAACGCGAGGATGATCGCTTTGCCGGCCTTGAAGAACGCAGCCGTGCCCTCGAAGACGGACTTGATCAGGTTCCACAGCCCGACGACAGCGTCCTTCACCCACCGGAAGGGCGTGAGCAGGAAGCCAACGATGGTCCCGCCGATCTTCTTCAGGCCCTCGACGACCGAGATATCCCCGGTGAGCACCTGCCAGAGCGTGTAGACGATCTTCACCACGGCGCCGATGGCGTTGGCGATCAGCCGAAGCGGCAGGAAGAACTTGTAGAGGAACTTCACCGCGTAGATGGCGCCCTGGACGATGGTCGAGACGAGCCAGACGACTGCCCGCACCAGCGCGGCGACGATGTGAAGGACCCAGGAGAGCGGGTACAGGATGAACTTCAGGACGTAGGCTGCGACCTGGGCGATGATGCCGAGGAGGGTCCCGAGGACCTGCCCCAGCGACTGGAAGGCGGAGCCGTCCGCCGCCGTGGAGACAAGCCCCAGCGCCTGGAGGATGCTGAGGAAGGCCCGCGCCAGCGCCCCGAGGGCCGACATGAGCGCGCGGATCGGGGGGCCGAGGATGGCGGCGATCTTCCGGAAGGCCGACGACACGGCCGTCCACAGCCCCACCATGAACTGCCGCACCCGGTAGTAGACCATGAAGACCGTCTTGACGAACCCCCACAGCCCCATGGCCTTGAGCTTGTCGGCAAGCTCGGCGCTGATCCGCCCCGTGCCGCCGACGAGCGACCTGGCGAGTTCGCCGATGCCCTGGAACACCGCCTTGACCTTCTCGTAGGCCCCCACCACGAAGTCGCGGATGCCCCCGAAGTTCGCTTCCCACGCCCGTCGCAGGAGCTTCACGGCCGCGATGACCCCGATGATGATGAGCGTGATGGGGAGGAACTTGGCGGCCAGCACCCCGCCGACCGTGCTCGCCGCGGCGCCCATGGCCAGGAACCCCGCCTTCACCGCGGGCAGGAGCAGCCCGATGGTCCCCGCCGCGGCGATGACGGCACCGACGACCGTCAGGACGAGGCCCAGCGCCCCGCCGAGGACCAGGACCACCCGAGTCAGCCCCGGCGCCGCCTTCGCCATGCGCTGGAGCGCGAGGACGACCGCGGAGATGCCCCGGATGATCGGGTTCACCACCGGCAGCAGAAGCTGCCCCAGAATCTCGAGGAGATTGTGCATCTGCTGGCCCACGATGGCCATCTGCGAGCCGATGTCCATGTTCATCGCCTGCGCCATGCCGATGGTGTACTGGGTCCCCTGCCGCATGGCGGCGGACATTTCCTTGATGCCCTTCGTCACGTCGCCCACCTTGTTGTAGAACATGTCCACCACGGCGACGGCCTCGATCCGGCCGAACGCCTTCTGAATCTCCAGCTTCTCCATTGCGTCGAGGGTCTCGCCGTAGCGCTCGCGGAGCTTGCCGATGATGCCGACCACGCTGAGGAGGTTGTTGTTCTGGTCCACGAAGCTGAGATTGAGTTCCTTGCCCGCCTCCGCCGCGGACTTGAGGAAGGCGTGGTACTTCGTCCCCGCCTCGGCCCCCGACATCGTGGCCTGGAGCAGGCCGAGGACCGCCAGTTGCTCCTCCAGGGGGATCTTGGCCATCGTCGCGCTTGCGCCTAGGGTGGAGATCGCCGCGGCCATGCCGGGGCCGGTGGTCTTGTAGACCTGGACGGCTGCAGCCAGGCCGCCGGAGAACAGCTCCCCGAACTCGAAGTCGCTCATCTTGGCGTACATGTCGCGGTAGATGCCGTAGCCCGTGGCGAAGAGACTCGTCATCTCGGCGACCGTGGCCTTGGTCGCCTTGGCGGTCAGAGCGGCGAGCTTGGCGTACTCGCCCACCGCCGCGTCGCTCAGGGAGGCGATGCCGCTCTTGATGTCGTAGGCGGCGGCGATGAACTCGGCCTTGCTCGTCCCGCCCCAGGCGTTGGAGAACTCCTCCGCCGCCGCGGCCAGGCTGTCGAGGTCCTTCACCCCCACGGACGCCATCTCGCCGAGGGCCTTCTGCGTGGCGACGGTGGAGCGCAGGACGATGGCCGGCACCGCAAGCAGGGCCAGCCCTGCGCCCATGGTCATGGCGCCGCGCTGGACGAGGCCGAGGTTCCGCTGCATGCTTGCCGACGCCGCAGCCACGGTGCCGTCCAGGCTCATCATGCTCGACTGGATGCGATAGGCGTTCTGCGTGAACATGTCCTTCATGCTCACGACCACGCCCATGCCCAACTCGTTCATCATCGCGGCCGCTTCTCCAGCTCGTGCCTCTCGAACTCAAGCTGCTTCTCGAGGGCCTCGACGAACTCCTGCCGCCGGCGGATGGAGAGCGCCAGGACGTCCTGATAGCCCCAGTGGAGGCCCCCGTAGGCGAGGAAGAAGGCGTCCCTCAGGAGGCTACTGACGGGAACAAAAAAGCCGGCTCGGCCTCCAGGCGGGTGCGGATGCGCGTGCCGCAGGCATCGCAGGGGACATCGACCTGGGTGTCGATCCCCCCGTCCACCCGGAGCATCTCCTTCCGCAGGGCGGACCGGTCGCCCATCGACATCTCGTTGAGCACCTTCTTCGAGGGCGGCTGGCCGTCGATCTCGAGGATGCGGATCATCATGGCCGCGGTCAGGTTCGGCTCCTTGAGCGCGGCCAGGCGTTTCTCCTTGTGCCCGTCGAGGTACCCGAACTTCACCTTCCTGCCCGACCCAGGGAGGGCGAACTCGAACTCCCGCTCCTCGCCGTAGGGCGTGACCTCGATGTCGCCCAAGTTCACGGTGAGGGCGGTGCGCTCGCCGCAGCCGGTGTTCGGGCAGGTGAGTTCCAGCTCTACCTCGTCGCCGAGCGAGACCTGGCGCAGGCGCACGAGGGCGTAGAGCCGGTCCCCCGACAACAGGTCGAGGACGTCCGTCATCTTCGGCTCGGCGTTCTCCCCCAGGCGCTTGGTACAGTTCAGGAGCACCTGGTTGATCGCCTCGCCGTTCTTCATGAGGCGCCGGTTGGTGAGCAGGTCTTCCTCGGCGCCCGTCATCTCGACGAGGCCGATCTCGATGCCCGAAGGCAGTGTGAACGTGTGCATCGGGGTCAATCTCCTTCCGTCCAGTACTGGTAGCAGATCGTGATCTTCTCGATGGTGTTCTCGGAACTCCCGCCCTCGAGGTCGTCGTATTCGAGGACCTTCACCCAGGCGCCGTGGAGCGTCCAGCGGCGCATCTCCTTCCCCGAGCGGTCGTAGCGGACGATGTCGATGTCCCGCATGTACTCGTCTGGGAGCCAGCCGGTAACCTCGTTGACGTCGACCTGATGGCGGATCCACTCGACGGCGGCGGTGTCCGAGCCGTCCTGCATCACCCCCTTCTCGAGGGTGATGTCGTCGAACTTCACGCGGCCAGCGACCTTCTGGTCGAACATGGAGCCCGCCGGCGCGAAGGCGACCTCCTCGAACTCCGTCTTCGGCTCCGTGCCCTTGCGGAAGAGCGCGATGTCGAAGCCGTTGACCTCGATGGCGAATTGCCAGTTCTGAAACAGGCTCTTCGGCATGTTCCCGCTGATCATTGGGCGTCACCTCCTTCCAGGTGCTCAGGCGGCCTTGTAGACCTCGGTGAAGCTGCCGCCCGTCGAGACGAGCACGAAGTTCAGCTCGACGAACTCGGCCGTCTTCACGGGCTTGACGAACACGCGGCAGACCATCTCGTTGCGGTCGCGGTGCGCCGGGGTGTTCGTCTCCTCGTCGCACTGGACCGCGTAGTCGTAGAGGCCCTCGTTCTCCTTGATCAGTTGGAGGAATGGGCTGATCAGCCGAATCAGCGCCCGCCACGACCGCGGGTTGTTCGGCTCGAAGACGATGAACCGGCTCGACTCGGCGATGGCCTCCTCCATGTACATCATCAGCCGGCGGACGTTGACCCGGTCCGTGGCCGACGGCTGCGACTGGAGGGTCTTCTGGCCCCAGATGTTGATCCCGGAGTCGGGGAAGCTGGCGATGACGTTCACGCCCTCGGGGTAGAGGACGTCGCGCTCGCCGCGGGACGTCTTGTAGCCCAGGCCGATGACGTTGAAGACGCGGCCCCGGTCGATGCCCGCGGGGGCGTACCAGACGTAGGTCTTCTCGTCGCTGCGGGCGTAGCACCCGCAGACCGCCCCCGACGGCGGAACGAGCTTCTTCTGCGACGTGACGGGGTCGAGGATCTCCAGCCAGGGGTAGTAGAGCGCGGCGTAGCTGGAGTTGAAGGCAGCGTGGGTGTAGCCCCCCTGGCCCTTGCGGAAGTCCACGGCCTCGAGCGGCTCCAGGGCGACCGGGCACTCGGCCACGAGCATGCAGTCCTGGCGCCCTTCGCAATAGGCGATGCCCGCGTGGAACACCGGGGCCGTCGTGACGCCGGGGAAGGCGACCATGTTCAGGGCGTCGATCTCGTCGAAGGCGTAGAGGCCCGTGTGGTTCGCCGGGTCGCCGATGTAGTCCATGTCCGTGAGGCCCGCGACACCGTCGTCCCCCGCGGCCAGCGCGGACTCGCCCAGAGCCGGCCGGTCGCCGGGGGCCGGGGTCGCGGAGTCCTCGTCGGAGACCGTGACGTACTCGGACTTGTCGTTGACCTTCAGCTCGACGAAGTTGGCCGCCGCCTCGTCCATCGAGAGGTCGCGGAAGATCTCGACCACCTGCCCGCCGAGCTTCACCGTCAGGTTGAACTCGGTCGTCGGATGCAGCGTGCCGTCGGACACAATGACCGAGATGCGGTCGCCCCACGCCCCCTCGTTCACGGCCTCGACCTTGAGCGTGTCCTTCGCGTCGGCGCCGCCCAGGAGGGCCGTCTGCGCCACGGCGCTGGCCACGCCGGTGTCCGAGGTCGCGGCCACAACAAGCGCCGAGGCTTCGGCGTCCGCATTCACCGCGGCAATCACTTCGTCCGCGGTCGAGACGCAGGCGCCGGAGCCGTCCGTGGCCGCGTGGACCGTGATGGCCGTGCCGGCGACATCCACGGAAAGCGGCGTGTCGTTGCCCGCGATGGCGATGGCCACTGTGATCGAGTTCCCGCCCACCCCCAACTGGACCGCCGTCCAGACGATCTCGTCGGTGCCGGTGACGCCCGTGGTCTTGCTCGCCTTGACCGCCGACCGGTCCTTGAGGGTCCGCGTCGCCTTCTTGGCGGTGAGCGTGCTCCTGTCGGTGATGTCGGTGTAGTGCGCCACGCGGTTGACGTAGAGGACGTTGCCGCCGTTGTCGAAGAAGGCCCGCGCCGCATAGGCCAGGTAGCCGTCGGCGATGTAGGAGCCGTACTTCCGGACGAACTGCTCCCAGCTCGTCACGAGGCCGACCTTGTTGATCGGCCCCTTCTGCGCCACGCCGATGAAGCCGGCCGACGACGTGGAGATGTGCTTCACGTAATGGCTGAAGTCCGTCTCTTTGACGAAAATTCCGGGGGAGAGGTACTCGCCCATGGGTCGTCAGCTCCTTTCCGTGGGGGTCGTGGTCCTGGCCTCGCGCAGCGCGACGAACCCGCGCTCGGCGGCCTTGCGGATCTCCTGCGAGACCTCGCCCTCGTCGATCTCGGCCGTGCCCCTGGCCGCCAGATGCACCGAGCGCTTCGAGTTGGCCAGGTGAAGCGTCAGGGGCTGGAACTTGAGGTTCTTGATCTCGATCATTTGGGTTGGGCTCCTTTCAGTCGGTTGGCTCGTGGGTCCTTGCCTCGTCCAGGGCGGGACCGTGGTACTCGAAGATGCGGGTGAGGATCAGCTTGCCCGTCTGGACCTCGTCGCCGTAGATCGGGCAGTCCTCGATCCGATACCGGCCCGACGACTGCTTGAGGTTCGTCAGGTTCACCCGCCCCATGCCCCTCATCGGGGTCAATTCGGTCAGGGCCAGCTTCTCCCCGCCCGGCGGGATCTCCAACTCGCGATGGAAGGCGAAGAAGGCGACGACCTTCGCCACGAGGTCCAGAAGCTCGGCTTCCTTGGCCGTCGTGGCGATGACGTCGAAGTCCAGGTGGTAGAGCCGCGGGAACGGCCGCTCCTCGTACGTCAGCGCCTCGGTGTCCTTCACCACCTGCGTGGCCATCGTCCGCCTGGGCTTGTCCTCGACGAGGGTCGGCCCCTGGAGTACCAGCGACGGCAGCCGCGTGACCTCGAACGCGTCGTCGGGCGGCACGAGGACCGCGTGGGGCGCAATTTCCGCTTGGACCAGGCGGATGAACGACTCGACTACATCTCTAACCGAGAACACTTTGCACCGCCTCCCTATAATTCCTCATGATCTGATCGCGGTACTGCTCCATCACGGGATGCAGGAAAGGCCGCGGCGGGAGGATGATCACGGCGCCGTTGGGGTGGTTGATCGTGGCGCCGAACTCCATGATCGCCCCGATGTTCGCCATCTCGTCGCCTTCCTTGTTCCTCGTGCCCCGCAGCAGCCCCACGAAGGCTCTGTCGCCCAACACCAGTTGGGTGACCGAAGCCAGCAGGAAGCCCGTGTCGATCAGCGCCTTGGAGGAGCCTTTCCTCTCGATGGTGCTCTGAGCCAGCCGCACAAAGGGGACCCCGCCGGGCGCCTGGGACGTGATCCCCTTCTTGATCTCGCGCACCAGCAACATGGCGTTCTTGACCGTCGCCTGGCGCAGCGCCTGGGCCAGCCGGGCGCCGAGGTTGCTGCCCAGCACCTGCTTCGCCTTCTCCCAGTCGCCGAACCGGCTAACCGCCATGATGCTTCACCAGTTGAACGGTCTTGTGGGTCACCAGGCCGAAGAGCCGCTCCTCGACCACGGTGATGGCCTTGAACGTGTTCACGCCCAGATGGGCCGACCCGCCGCCATCGAACGTCACGCGGTCGCCCACCTCGATCCCCTGCTCGGGCAAGACCGAGATGACCGCGTCGGCCCCCATCGCCTTGAGCGTCTCTTGGGGCGTCGGCACGAACTCGTAGGCGAACTCGCCGGCGTCGGTGTACTCCTGCTCATCGGAGCCGTAGAGACGCTCGCCCGGCGCCGGCGGCACGAGGCGATGCCCCTTCTGCCCGGCGGCGAGGATCATCTCGCGCACATCGGCGACGACGGCCGCCTTCTCGGCCTCGGTCAGGATCGGCATCGCCTTCTCCTGCTGCCCTGGCTGTAGATGACCGGGTGCAGATCCCTGGGGGTGATGATGCTGTCGTCATCCACGTCGCCCGTCAGCGCCGCCACGATCTGGCGGTACTGCTGCCAGAGGGCGTCCCACAATTCCGCCCACGACGACACGGCCTTCGTCTTGTCCACGCGCTTGTCGCCGGACTGGAACGAGACGCCCGTCGTGGCCGACGTGCTCCGGCGCATGCCGGCGAGGTTCGCGTGGGCGGCCAACAACACCAGTTCGAGGTGCTCCTCCGTAGGGTCGGGCGTCAGCTCCGTCTCGCCCATGGCGTAGCGGGTTCCCAGGTCGAGGTTGACCCGGGTGACGGCGCGCGCGATGGCGCGCCGGCACTCGGCCTCCGTGAACACGGTGCCGTCCGAGTCACCGGCGTCGAGACGGAGCCTGGCGATGACCTCACTGAGTTCCACCGGGCCTCACCTCCTGGAGCCGGCGCTTGAGGGCCTCGATGACGGTCTTGCGCTTCTCGGTCTGGAGGAGCACCTCGAGCTTCTTCGGGTCGGTCTCCTCGCCGACCTGCTCGATGGTCTCGGCGACGGAGAGGCGGTCGTACTCCGCCGGAGGCGCGGGCGCCGGCTTCGGCGCCTCGGGCGCGCCGAGGGGGGTGTTCTCGGGGACCTCCTCGAGGAGCCCGCGGCGGAGCGCGCCCTGCATCTGCGGGGTGACGGCGGCGACGCGGGCCACCTCGCCGGGCCGCAGGCGCAGCTTCGCATCGGCGATCACGAGCGGGCCGGGACGCTTGTTTCGGATCCTCATGGGACGGGTTCTCCTTCGGGGGTGATGACGATCTTAGCGAGGATGTCGGGGCGGGTGACGCCCATCCCGAGTTCCGTCCAGACGAGCCAGCCCGTCTTGAACTTGGTCTTCCGGTCCACGCTCTCGGCCTTGACCGCCTCGCGGATGGGCATCTTCCCGATCTCCTCGTCGGGGAGGATGAGCACCTCGCTCACGTCCATCGCCGAGGTGAGCAGGATGCTGCCCGTGCCGTAGTTCTTGATGACGCCCTTCTCGCGCAGCTCGGCCTTGGTCTGGGGGTCGAGGTCCCAGTCGCGGATGTCGTTGAACCGGCGCCCGCGCA
>Ga0209506_1001180_pt1 | contig 28889 bp, 28 predicted proteins | sample AD_JPNHG2_MetaG_FD_184409 | JGI IMG/M metagenome (GOLD analysis project Ga0209506, IMG submission 184409) | Active sludge microbial communities of municipal wastewater-treating anaerobic digesters from Japan - AD_JPNHG2_MetaG (SPAdes) (version 2) | ecosystem: Engineered > Bioreactor > Anaerobic...
TAATTTATGAAAAAATTAAAAGTACAAATAAGAGGTGTTGTACCTTTATTGCTTAATAATTCACAAAAAGTAGATACATCAAATTATTATGCTAAACAGATAAAAGCGATAACTTCTAAAAGAAATAGAACCGAAGAAGAAAATGAATTATTAAAAAAAATAGAATGGTTTTCATGTTTATATTTAAATGATAAAAAACAAATTATTATTCCAGCAAATAATTTGTCTGCTATGCTTCTTGAAGGTGCAAAAAAAATAAAAATGGGAAAAGTTTTTCAAGCGGGGGCTTGGGTCGAAGAACATGCTCTTCTTCATTATGATGGTCCAAAAGATCTCGAAAAATTATTTGAAGATAAATCATTTGTAAGTTGTGTTGTCGCAAAAATTCAAAAAAATGCTGTTATGCGTTGTAGACCTATATTTAAAGAGTGGTCTTTAAATTTTGAAGTTTTATATTTTCCTGATCAAGTTAATACACATACACTAGAGCAAGTTATTGATATTTGTTCTTATTCTGTAGGATTGGGTGACTGGAGGCCTAAATATGGGAGATTTGAAGTTGTATGAAAAAATTATCTATAAGGAGTAAAAAATTATAATTTTTTTTAATTTTTTTAAAAAATTTTTTATTTTATAATAAAAAGGATTAAATAAGGAGAAATAAAATGTCAGATAAATTTGATATTGAAAAATTAACTAACTTCATGTTAGCATATTCTAAAGTTCCTGTAATATTTGTTGTAAAAGTTCCTGAGTCAAAAACTGAAATTGAAAGTGTTAATTATGTTTTATGTGATAAATATCCGATTTCTTATAAATATTATAATGTTTGTATTCGTTACATAGAATATGATTATTACTATGAACATACAGGTAAGGATTGTAAGTTACAACAGTTTATAAGTGAAAATGCTATTAGAAAACATTTGAAAGAGATATGTAATGAAAAATATCCTAATATAGGCGATGCTATTAATATTGGAATTGATTTAATATGGGATGCTTATGTTAAAGAGGGTAGAATTTATAAGGCAATTATTGTTTATTTGTGTTTTAATAATTAAGATGAGGCTATTTAAATGAAATGGATATTGGGTAAGAGGAACATGGTTAAATGGAACGTGGAAAAATGGAAGATGACGAAGTGGAGTATGGATAAACGGTACATGGGAAGCAGGAGATTGGCAAAGCGGATATTGGATAAAAGGTTTTATATATTCGGCTAAATTCAACAATTTGGTTTATAGTATTGTTTCTCCTGCTGAATTTTACGCAATTGAAGAAAAAGTATCATCATTGGGAGAATTAATAGAAAAAGTTAGTAAGTTAGTAAATAAAGTTTGTTAGAGTTAGACTCATCAACAGAGTAATGTCTTTTAATTAAATTAATTAAAAGATAAGAAGTAAAATTTATTATTATAAATATATAAAAGGACGTTTAATATTTATGCTTGATAAAACATTTAAAGTAACATCACATATGTTCGGGCTTCTTGGAGAATAATTAGTAAAAAATGAAAATGTAGCATTATTAGAACTTGTGAAAAATGCATATGATGCAGATGCTTCTGAAGTTAACGTTATTATGAAAGAAGTAGACAATCCCACCAATGGTCAGATAATTATTGAAGACAATGGCTGTGGTTTTGCACTGCCATTCGAAGAAATTATTAAACCTTTTACGAGTGCTAAACCGGATGGAATGGGGCTTGGCCTTCATATCGTAAGTGAAGTTATGAAAGCGCAGAATGGCTTGCTTTTGTTTCCAGAAGATAATGAAATTGAAGATTACAATATTCCGGCGGAATATGAATCAGGTGCTATAATAATTTTAATGTTAAATAAAGAATAATTTTTATAAAAGGAGTATTATATGAGGGTAGCTGATTTTGTTTTTAAATATCTCGCCGACTATGGTGTCAAACATGTTTTTCTTGTAGTGGGTGGCGGCTCTATGTTTCTTAACAATTCTTTGAGATGTGAAAAACAAATTAAACCTATTTTTCAACATCATGAACAAGCTTGTGCAATTGCCGCAGAAGGATATTCAAGAGTTACTGGAAGTTTGTCTGTTGTGAATGTAACTACTGGGCCGGGTAGCACGAATACGATTACGGGTGTATTAGGACAATGGACTGACTCAGTACCAGTTTTATATATTTCAGGTCAAGTAAAATTTGAAACTTCAATTAAGTCTTGCGAAAATATATCTTTAAGGCAGCTTGGAGATCAAGAAGCTTCAATAATTGATATTGTAGCTCCTATTACAAAATATGCAACTATGATTACTGATGCGAATAAAATTAAATATGAATTAGAAAAAGCAATTTATATAGCGACATCAGGAAGACCAGGACCAGTTTGGATTGATATTCCGTTAAATATTCAAAATGCAATAATAAATGAAGATAATTTACTTGGATATAATCATTTTGAAGTAACAACAAATTTATTATTTGAAAAAAATTTTGATATTAAAAGTCTTTTGTTAAAATATAAAAAACCTTTGTTAATTGCTGGTAATGGAATTAGAATTAGCAAAGCTAAAGATGAATTTTTTGAATTAGTTAATAAATTAAATATTCCTGTTGTCACAACTTTTAATGGGTTTGATCTTATACCTTCAGATCATCCTAATTTTATTGGAAGAATTGGAACAATAGGAACTAGAGCCGGGAATTTTGCGTTACAAAATGCTGATTTGATTATTTCGCTTGGTAGTAGAAATAATATTAGGCAAACTAGTTATGATTGGAATTCATTTGCAAAAAATGCATATAAAATTATTGTAGACATCGATAATGAAGAATTGAAAAAACCTACAGTAAAACCTGATATAGGTATTTGTGATGATGTTAAAAATTTTATAAAGACATGTTTAAATGAACTTTCATTTGAAATACCATCTTATGGAGAATGGTTAGTTCAATGTCAAAATTGGAAAAAATTATATCCAGTTGTTCTTGAAGAGTATAAAAAAAATAGAGATGTCAATCCTTATTATTTTATGAATATATTGACTGAATGTCTTTGTGAAGGTGATATTGTTGTGGCAGGTAATGGTACTGCTTGTGTAACTTTATTTCAAGCTGGTAATGTAAAGCATAATCAAAGAATTTTTTGGAATTCAGGTTGTGCTTCAATGGGTTATGATTTACCTGCTTCAATAGGTGCTTGTTTTGCTAGTAATAAGCAAGTTGTATGTATAGCTGGTGATGGTAGTATTATGATGAATTTACAAGAATTACAAACAATTAGTCATTATAATCTTCCGATTAAAATTTTTATTTTAAACAATGATGGTTACAAATCAATAATGCAAACTCAAGAAAATTATTTTAGTGGTAATTTTTTCGGATGTAATCCACAGTCAGGTATTACATTTCCTGATTTTGAAAAAGTAGCTTACGCTTTTAACTTAAAGTACGAATATGTTTCATATACTTACTATGTTAAAGAATGTATTGAAGACATTTTATCAAAATCAGGGCCCACAATTTGTGAAGTTTACTTAGACCCTAAATATATTTTTCAACCTAAACTATTGTCAAAAAATTCTCGTGGAACAATTGTATCTCCATCACTCGAAAATATGTTTCCGTTTTTGAATGAGTAATGATGGAGTGAATGATGAAACTTTTTATATTTGACCTTGATGGAACTTTATATTTAAATAATTTTGCTTCAAAAGAAGTTATAAATCTTATTTATTATTTACAAAAAAAATATTTTGTTATATTTTTTACAAACGCTTCTAGTAATTCATTAATTCAAGTACAAAAAAAATTATTAAAACTTGGTTTTAATTGTGAAATAGACCATATATATACATCTTCTTATATGACAGCATTATATTTGCGAGAAAATAATATTTCCGATGTTTTTGTAATTGGAACAACTAATTTTTTAAATGAAATTTCATCATTTGGAATATCTATAGTTCAAAATTCTTCTGCAAAAAATCTTGTAGTTGGTTTAGACAATAAATTTACATATTCAACTTTATCAATTGCTTTACATATTTTACTAAATAATAAAGATGGTAAATTTATTTGTTGCAATGAAGATAAAAATTTTCCTGTTAATAAAAATATCTCATTGCCAGGATGTGGTGCTATAGTGAGTGCAATTAGCGCATGTTCGGACAGAAAACCTGATTATGTAGTTGGGAAACCAAATACGTATACATTGCAAAAAATAGTTGAAAAATATAATATTCCAAAAGACGAAATAATTGTTGTAGGTGACTCTTTAGAAAGTGATATACAAATGGCAAAAAATTTTGGTTGTAAGTTTTTGTTAGTGAATCATAAAACAATTGTACAAAAAGTATATAAATATGAAAGGAGTTTACAATGAATGTTCTAGAATATGAAATGGTTGAAATTTTAAAACGTTTAAAAAATGATTATGGTGTTTTTGAAATAAAAGCTGAGTATGAAAATGAGGGAAGTAGACAAGTAGAATTGATGAGATTAAAGGATGTTACAAGTTTTGTTGGTTTACCTATTATAATAAAAATAGGAGGTGTCGAAGCTGTAACTGATATTTACGAAGCATTATCGTTAGGTGTTGGTGGTATTATTGCTCCTATGTCAGAAACTGCATTTTCAACTTCAAAATTTTTAGATGCTATTGATACTTTTATTCCTGAGGATAATAGAAAAGATATAGAATTTGCTATTAATATTGAAACAATTACAGCTTTTGAAAACATTGATAAAATACTTGAACTTGAAAAAATAAATTTTTTAAAAAGTATAACAATTGGAAGAGTTGATTTTACAGCATCGATAGGTAAAGATAGATCATTTACAGATAGTGAACAAATGCTTGATGTATGTAAAATTATATTTACAAAAGTAAAAAATAAAAATTTTAAAACTGCTTTAGGTGGTGCTATATCATTAAATTCGAAGAATTTTATAAATACACTTATTGACCTTAATTTATTAGATAAATATGAGACTAGAAAAGTTGTTTTTCATAAAGACGGTTTAAAAATGTATGATAAAGGTCTAGAAGAAGGACTAAAATTTGAATTACAATGGTTAAAAAGTAAACGTAGATATTATCATCGTATTACTATTGAAGATGAAAAAAGAATTAAAATGTTAGAGAGTAGATTAAATGCTTAAATGTAAAGTTTGTAACAATATTATTTCACCTAACGAAGATAATTTATTAATTTTATCGGGTGTACCGCTGTATACATTTAATTGTTCTAATGAAACAACTGATTTGCAATTATTAAGTTGTAAGTATTGTGGATGTGTACAACAATATAATTATATTATTACTTCTAATTATGAAGATGTCTATAGAAGTATAGGCGTTTCTTTTGAATACAGAGAAAAGAAAAAGAGTCAACTAGAAAATTTTATTAACAAATATAATTTAAAAACAAGTAACATAATTGAAGTTGGATGCGGTGATGGGCAAATATTAGATATATTGCGTGAAATAGGAATTACAGCAGAAGGTGTAGAAACTAATAAAGAAAATTTTGAAGTATGTAAAAAGAAAAATCATAAAGTTCACTTAAATTCAGTTAACAACATTTTAGGTCAGTATGATGCTTTTTTATCAATATATCATTTAGAACATTTGCCCAATCCTTTAAAATATGTTTTTAATTTATATAGAATTTTGAAACCCGGAAGTGTTGGATTAATTGAAGTTCCTAATTATGATTTTATTGAAAAAAATAATATTTGGTTAGAATTTACAAAAGAACATATAGTATACTATAGAAAGAGGTCTATTACATCATTATTATTAAATTGTGGTTTTAGTGTCGAGGAAATAAATGAAGAGTCTGGTGGCTTATGTCTAAGTATAGTTGTAAAAAAACCGCAATATGATTATTCATTTTCAAAAATGAAAAAAGAAATTTCTGATAGTATATTAAAATTTAAACAATTAGTTGAAAGTTTAAATTATGATTTTGCGATATACGGAGCTGGGCATTATAGCATGTTTTTGATAAACCTATGTTATATAAAATATGGAATAAAACCTAAATATATTTTTGATTCTAATTTATTAAAATGTGGGCAAAAAATATATGATATTGAAGTAGAACATAGAGATAATATGAACACAAAAAATGATTTAAAAAATATTATTATATGCTGTGGAGTGTATAATGTAGAAGTTGCAAAAATACTTAAAGAAATGAATGTAAATAATCAATGGGAGAAAATAATAGAATGGAATTAGAAAAACAAAAAATAAGAGAAGATAAAAATAGAAATAAAATTCAAGAAACGAAACCACTAGCGTGGGAGAAAATTCAAAAATTTCCTGAAAGAATAAAAAATAAACAAAGTATAGCTTTAGTGCAATTACAAATAGATTATAAATGCAACATGAGATGTTCGCATTGCGCGATAGAAAAATTTAGGCAGAATAAAAATAAGTACCCGCATAAACTTGACATAGAAAAAATAAAAGACATAGCAAATCAAATACATGAAGAAGGATTAGCGTCTGTTTGCGTATCAGGAGGAGAACCTCTTATATTTCCAAATCTTGAAGAAATTATTGATGCTATACGATCTGAAAGATTTGTTCTTAGTATTGATACAAATGGTCTTGAATTAAATGAAGAAAAAATAAAATGGCTTGTAAATAAAGGAGTAAATCGTATTCATTTGTCTCTTGATGGCTTAGAAAGAAATCACAATAGATTTAGAAAAACGAAAAAAAATAGCTGGGCGCATAATGTTAAAATGCTTCCTTTATGTAAGAAACATGGATTAGATGTAGTGATAAATATTGTAGCAACTAAAGACCTTGTGCAAAGTAAAGAGATGGAAAAACAACTTGAATTTATAGAGCAATTTGGATTACATGCATCTATGATTTATGCTAAACCTGTGGGTACATTTGAAGAAGCAAAAGACCAAGTTCTTGATCAAAATGATTTAGATTATCTTGAGTCTTTGACAAAGAAGTATAATTGCTCTACTCATCTTACAGAAAATCATGGGCAATATTTTGGATGCTTATGTTTTAAAAGACATTTTTCAATAACTGCTTTTGGTGATGTATTACCTTGCCCGTGGATTCCAATAAGTATGGGTAATGTATTTGAAGAAAGACTTAAAACAATACTTGATCGCGGACTTGCAAATAAATGGTTTAGTTTTGATATAAAAGAGACTTGTATGAGTGGTAATAAAGATTCATACTTTTATCAAAATATAATTTCACAAATTGAAACATTCGACGAATATCCTGTACATTACACAAAAATAAATTGGCATTTAGAATATTTTAACAAAAAGGATTTTACAAATGGTTAATGAAAAATGGATTCTTTTACAACCTACATACCATAATGGTGTTCAAATTGTACGTGATTTAAAGTACTCTATAGATCCATTCGTAGTTACTTCTAATTATTTCCAATGTCCTCTTTATAACATACAAGACCATTCAATACCTCTCAATGCTGATGTATATTGGCTTGTTCATTTTTCGATTAATGATTTACAAAAAGAAATTGATTTTGTTAAAAAAGTAAAAGAATTAGAGAAAAAGACATTTCTTACATTTTCGCATGACCTTCGTTTTTATGTTGGTGACGGGCTACTAAATAGTGAAGGAACATTATGGACTGAATTATGTAAAGAAGTTGATGGTATAGGAGCAGGAGTAGCTGATGATTTAAAAATTTTTGGAAGATATCAGGATAAAGTTATTCCTTTTGGTGATATACTACTTCCTGTTAATTTTTATAAACCTTATGAAAATAGAAGTATTGACGTGTTAGTAAGTGGACCACCCGGAGAGCAATTTCTTTCATTTTCATTAGAAACATTATTATTGATAAAAGAAAAATTTCCTAATAAAAGAATTGTATGTTTAGTACAAAAACATCATGCTAATTTAATACAAAAACTTAGGATAAAATATCCTGAGATTGAATTTCCTTTAGAGGATGTACAACCATTATTACATTATATGAAAGATACTAAAGTTTACTTTAATGCGGAACTTCGACCTCGCCCTGGTAGAGCTATGATGGAAGCATTTTATTGTCGTACTCCTTTTATTTGTTGTTCTTCAACATATTTTTCAAGATTATGTAAAGAATACGCTTATGATAAAATGAGTATAGTTGATATTGTTGATACTTATGGGAAGTTATTACAAGATAATTTTGAAGATATTAAAAAGAGAATGGAAGAAAGAGCTGAATTTGACTACTTCAAACCCATATATAACAGAGTTAAAAAACAAATAGGTATTTAAAAAAATGAATATTGCTTTTGTTGGTGCAACTTCGTATGTAGCACAAGACTTAATTGAAAGGTTTTTACAAACTGATTGTAAATTATTTCTTTTTGCAAGAAATCCACAAAATATATTTTGGTTGAATGATAAAATAACTTTTGGGACTTTAAATGATTTTAAAAATTATGAATATCATGTTATCATAAATTGTATTCAAACAGTATTTATCGATTATGAAAAATATGATAATATGATTATTGAGTATTTATTAAAACATGTTGATTCATTGTATATTCATTTTAGTAGTGGTGCTGTTTATGGTAAAAATTTTAATAAACCTGTTACAAAAAAAACTATATCATCTATTGAAATAAATAATATCAAAGAAATTGATTATTACTATATAAATAAAATATATACGGAAGCTAAACATAGAAGTTTTGCTAATTTAAATATTATTGATATAAGATTATTTAGCTATTTTAGTAAATATGTATATTTAAAAATTTATCAACATTATTTTATGAATAACATAGTTAGGTGTCTTATTAATAAAACAATTTTTAAAACTAATTCTATTAATTTTATTAGAGATTTTGTCCATCCTGCAGACTTATTTGATTTAATTATTAAATGTATTGACATAAAAAAATTGAATACATTTTTTGATGTTTACAGTATTAAACCAACTTCAAAATTTGAAATTCTTAGTTTATGTGAAAAAGAATTTTATTTACAGTATGAGTTTATTAATACTATTGATACAGAAAATAAAACTGGCGAAAAAAATGTTATGTATTCAACTAATTATAAAGCAAAAGAAATTGGGTATACTCCTAATTATTCTTCTCTTGAAGCAATAAAAGACCAATTGCAAAAAATTTTTACTTAGAGGAGATACATAAATGAAAGTAGTAATTCTTGCAGGTGGAATGGGAACTCGTTTAGCTGAAGAAACTTCTATTATACCAAAGCCGATGGTCGAAATAGGTGGCAAGCCTATTTTATGGCATATAATGAAAATTTATTCGTATTATGGGTTTAATGATTTTATAATATGCTTAGGATATAAAGGTTATGTTATTAAAGAGTATTTTGTAAATTATTTTATGCATAACTCTGATCTTACTGTATCTTTACTTTCAAATGATATAAAATTTCATCAAACATTTTCAGAAGATTGGAATGTTACTTTAATTGATACTGGATTAAATACTGGTACTGCTGGAAGATTAAAAAAAATAAAAAAATATATATATGATGATACATTTATGATGACATATGGTGATGGTGTTTCTAATGTAAATATATTATCTTTATTACAATATCATTATTTGCACGGAAAAATTGCAACAGTTACGGCTGTAAAACCTCTTGCAAGATTTGGTAATTTAAAATTTAAAAATAATTCTTTTATTGTAAAAGATGTAAAAGAGAAAAGTCAAGAAGAACAAACATTTATTAACGGAGGGTTCTTCGTTTTTAACAAAAAAATATTTGATTATCTTATATATGATGATAGTGTTATGTTTGAAAGATTGCCGATGGAAACACTAAGTAATTCTGAAGAATTAATAGCTTATACACATAATGGTTTTTGGTCTTGTATGGACACATTACATGACAAATATTCATTAGAGCAATGTTGGAATTCGGGTAAAGCCCTTTGGAAAGTATGGTAAATAAAAATGTTAGATAATTACAAAAATAAAAAAGTTTTAATTTTCGGCAATACTGGGTTTAAAGGTTCTTGGCTTACTTTATGGTTAACTACTTTAAACGCGAATGTATTTGGTTATTCACATAAAATGTATCCGCATTACGAATTATTAAATTTAAACAATAAAGTTAAAACTTATTTTTATGATGTAAGAAATTTAGAAAAAGTTAAAGAAGTTATTAAAGAAGTTAAACCTGATATTATTTTTGATTTACATGCTCAACCAATTGTGTCATTATCATATTCAGACCCCGTTGAGACATATGAAATAAATGTAATAGGTACATTAAATATATTGGAAGCAATTCGAACTTGTCACCAACCATATATCAGCTTATTCATTACTACAGACAAAGTGTATTTAGACCAAGGGCATTTGTCTTATCGTGAATCTGATGAATTAGGTGGTTATGATCTTTATGCATGTTCAAAAGTATGTATTGAAAATATTGTAAATTCATATAAGAAATCTTTTCTTGATAATATTTTAATTGCAACATGTAGGTCTGGTAATTGCATAGGTGGTGGAGATTGGGGTGTTGATAGGCTTATACCAGACATGATGAGAGCATTTAGTAAAAAAGAAAAATTTAAACTTCGTAATCCTCATTATGTGCGACCATGGTCTTACATATTAGATACTTTATCAGGTTATTTAATGCTTGGAGAAAATCTTTTTCAAAAAGGTAATGAGTATGAGGGTGCCTGGAATTTCGGACCTGATGTATCTTCATGTATATCTACTCACGAAATTGTCAATCAATCAATTAACTATTGGAGTGATCTTAAGTCAATACAAAAAAATGACTATTTAGGATATGATATACAAAAACCTGTTTTTCATGAAACAAAAATACTAATGATTGATAGCACAAAAGCAAGGGTACTTTTAGGTTGGTCGCCTAAGTTTGATATTGGTGATACAATAATTGAAACTATGTATTGGTACAAACAATTTTATACTAATAATAAAATAATTACATTAGATCAAATATATGAATATAATAAAAGATAATATTATGAAACCATACAAAAAAATATTTGAACATGATGTTAATTATTGTGAAAGTCTTTTAGAAAAAACTTTTAACATCAACAAAGATGTAAATATGATATATAATTTAAGTGGCTTTAAGTTTTTTGTTAAATTTTTTAATAATGTTTTAAAAGGAAAAACAGTTAAACTTCCTGATAATTTAGAAAGAATAATTAAAAAGAAAAAAGATCTTGTTTTTGAAACTTTTACTAGTGACCAATTAAAAGATAAAGACTCTAAAAAAGCTCATGAAATAAATCCTGTTGTTATAGTAACAGGAATTTTTGAGAACGGTCCATTTTATAGTCCAATAAATTCATATATTCAAATTTCTCTTAATTATGCTGTTCTTAAAATATTAGCCGATATAAAAATAATAAACAAAACAAATTTACAATATATTTTACCAGTGTCTGATTATGAATTATTTCTTAATGAAATCACAGAACATAAACTTAAAGCGACTATTGCTCATGAATTATCACATTGGATCAGTGACTCTTTATATAACAGTCAAATAAAAAAGACTATAAACTTAGCTATAAAATTAGATAAGCATATTAAAGAAGTTTTAAGAGTAGAAGACGTTAATATGTCTTATTTTGAAATTGATGCACAGATACATGGGATTAAACAGATAAAAAGAAAGAAAAATAAATATTGGGATACATATACTTTAACAGATTTATTTTTTATGTATCCTCCCTTAAGAGCGACAACAACTGTATTATATAATAAATATTCAAAAGAAGTTTTAGATATATGGTTAAAGAATCTAATAACAAGAATGAATAGGGAAAATTTATTAGGAAAAAATATGAAAAAATTCCCTAGTATTGAAGAATTGACAGAAGATGTAAGTCATATATAAGGTGTCATGAAACAAAAAATAGTAAAATTTTTATTTGTTTTGTTCGACTTTATTTTTGCAATACTTCTTTTAATTATTACAATTATAATAGCATACTTATCTTTATTAATGAAATAACGGCACAAAAACTTATGAAAATATCAAAATTAATTAAAGAAGATATACTTCAAAAAGTAGTTGATTATTATTACTATACTCAACTTGAAAGAGCACGGTCTAAAAAAATAAATTATGCTGGTCGAGTGTATGATTCGCAAGAATTAATAAATTTAGTAAATTCTTCTTTAGAATTTAATTTAACTTATGGAGACTATTGTAAAAAATTTGAAAAAGAATTTTCAAAAAAATTTAATATTAAATTTTGTCATTTTGTTAATAGTGGTTCTTCTGCAAATTTATTAGCTTTTTTATCTCTTACTTCACATGAATTAGGTGATAGAAAAATTAACAGAGGTGATGAAGTAATTACAATTGCGTATGCTTTTCCAACCACTATTTCACCTATTATTCTTTTCGGCGCTGTTCCTGTCTTTGTCGATATAGAGTTTGATAATATAGATATTTCACAGTTAGAATTGGCTTTATCTGAAAAAACAAAAGCTGTATTTGTTGCACATACATTAGGAAATCCTTTTAAAGTTAAAGAAGTAAAAGATTTTTGTGATAAACATAATTTATGGTTGATACAAGATTCATGTGATAGTTTAGGCGCAAAATATGATGGAAAAAATATTGAATATTATGGAGATATACTTACATATAGTTTTTATCCTGCTCATCATATTACTTGTGGACAAGGAGGTATGGTAGCTACTAATTATGAAATTCTTTCTTCAATAATTCGTTCTATACGTGATTGGGGTAGGTCTTATAATTGTACACAATGTTTAAGTTCATGCGAGAAACGATATTTTGTAAATTTTGATTTTGGATTAGATGAATATGACTGTCGTTATACATATTCACATTATGGGTTGAATGTCGCTGGTACTGAAATGCAAGCGGCAATAGGTTTAGCACAATTAGATAAGTTTGAAAATTTTTGTCATAGAAGAAAAGAAAATTTTGAAATTTTATATCACTATTTTGAAAAGTTTCAAGATTATTTTATTCTACCAAAAGCTACAGAAAATAGTGAACCAAGTAGATTTGCATTTTTAATAACATTACGACCAGATGTTAAATTTTTTAAAAGAATTGATTTAGTGCAATTTTTTGAATTCTATAATATAGAAACACGAATGATGTTCGCAGGAAATATTCTTAAACAAAAATGTTCTCAATTTCTTGTTAAAGATAAAGATTATAGGCAAATCGGTGATTTACCAAATACACAATTTATGTCTTTAAATTCATTTTTTGTGGGAATTTATCCGGGATTAACTACAAGTCATATGGAGTTTATTGGCGAAACTGTAAAAAAATTTTTAAATAAAAATTAAAAATTTTTATTTTAAATTTAAAAAAGGAAGAATATGATTAAAGTGCGTCAACAGTATAATAAAAATACTATTATAAGTATATTAAAATTGCTTCATATTGATTATGATGAAAATAGAATTCATAAAAATTGGATGGTAATTCGTTGTCCACTACATCCTGATAAAGTAATGGGTAATGCTGGGATAAATTTACATTCAGGTGTTATATACTGTTTTTCATGTAAACAAAGTGTATCGTTATACAAATTGTATATGTCCAGAACGTCAAGTTCTGATATTGATGATATAAAGAAAATTTTTAATTTTCAAGAAGTTACCTTTACTAATGAAGAAAGTTTTTCTGACAAAGTCAAAAAAATAAAAAATTATTTTACTGAAGATTTTATATATGTCGATTTGAAACCTAATGATTATTTTTATACGAGACAGAGAGGTTTTTCAGAAACATTTTGTAAGAAATTTAATATTGTACATTGTATCTCAGAACCGTATATAGATTATTTTTTAGTTCCTATCATAGACTCTAAAAAAAATATTCATACATTTGAAGCAAGGAAATTAAAACAAAGAGAAACAATTATAAAATATTATTCGCATATAGATTTTAATTTATTAAATCAATCACCAGAAGAGTTTTTCAAAAATGAAAGAATTAAAAATGAATATAAAGTGAAAGATAATTGTATTATTGATAAAAATGGAAATAAAATATATAGTATAGCATTACAGTATTTGCTTAGAACAAAAGTACTATACCCACCAAACTCAAATATTCCTTCTACAATTTGGAATATAGATAATTTAGATTATAATAAAGAATTATGGCTTAGTGAAGGTTTGGGTACAGTACCAAAGTTGTATGAAAATATAACAGAAAATTGTTCTGCACTTTTTGGCTCTAATGTTCCAGAAGAAAAAATTGAATATTTACAAAAATTTAAAAAAATTATTGTAGTCTCTGACCATGATAAGGCTTCTTTAGCTATGATAAGATTATTGAATACACAAATTGATTCTGTATATGTTTCATTATGTGAACTAGATGATACAGATGATAATTTTATTAAGCAATTACAAGAATCTAAAATTGTAAGAGCTTCTGAATATTTATTAAAAAATTATAAAAATTTTTTAAAAAATTAGAAAAGCTTTTTATTATATGATTATATACAAAAGGAAAATAATTCATACAAGGAGTAATTTAAATGAATAAAGAAAATCTTAAAGTTCCATTCAAAGCTTATAAAGTTTTTAACCAAAACTGGGAATGTATACCAAATCCATACAAATCATATATGAAGTATGAAGTTGGAAAAGAATATAAATTTGAAGGTAAAATTAAAATCTGTAAAAGTGGATATCATGCTTGTTTAAAATTAGTTGACTGCTTTAATTATTATCAATTTGATATAAATAATAAAGTAGCTGAAGTAGAAATACTGGGGGATTTTGAATTACAAAGTGAAGATTCTAAAATTTGTACAAATCATATAAAGATTGTCAAAGAATTGAGCTGGTTTGAAGTGCTTGAATTATGTAATACAGGCAAAGAAAATTCAGGATATGGAAATTCTGGAAATTGGAATTCTGGAAATTGGAATTCAGGAAATAAAAATATAGGAAATATGAATTCAGGTCATAATAATTCAGGGTACGGAAATTCTGGTGACAGAAATTCTGGAAGTCAAAATACTGGTAGTTGTAATTTAGGAAATAGGAATTCTGGTGATGGAAATTTGAGTAATAATAATTCAGGATGTTTTAACACTCAAAATCATACGATTTATTTTTTTGATAAACATTCAGACTTAACATATGAAGATTGGAAAAATCATCCTGCTTATATAATCTGGAGTCGTTTGAGTTTGACAACATTCGTACCAGAAAAAAAAATGACAGATGAAGAAAAAAGATTTCATAAAAACTATAAAACTATTGGAGGTTTTTTAAAAGTATACGATTTTAAAAAAGCGGCTAAAATTTGGTGGGATAATTTATCAAAAAATGAAAAAGATATAATTAAATCTATTCCAAATTTTGATTCAGACAAATTTTACATGATTACAGGAATTAGAGTTTAAAAATATTTTTAGGAGATGAAAATAAAATGAAAAGAAAAATATTAAGATTAATTATGATATTTTATTGCATAACACTATTGTTTCCAAACATTGCTTATGACTATATTATAGAATATAACTATTTTAAAAATTACTACAAATGGTTAACACCTAAAATCTACTTTCATATACTTTCTGAAACAAAAAAATATTCAAATATATTAACTAGTGATATTATTGCAATGATTCAAATGGAGTCAGGAAATTATTGCAATAATAATTTTGGAAAAATGTGTAAAGTAATTTCTTATGCGGGCGCTGTAGGTATGATGCAAGTTATGCCAAGCACAGCTAAAAAAAGTATTGAAGAATTACAAGACCCACTAATTAATATCAAATGTGGAATTAAATATTATGGTTGGTGTTTGAATTATGCCAAGGGTGATAAAAGAGAAGCTTTAAGATTCTATAATGCTGGACCATTTTCAAAAAAAGAAAGATATAAAAATTGGAAGTATGTCGATAATATTATGAATAGTAGTTTGCAAATGCAAAAAATAATCTTTATTTAGTGAAAAAAGTGATTTGTAAATATAATGAAATTTAATAATTTTTATATAAAATTACTGAATATATTTTTAAATAATATTTATATTTTTTTATTATAATAATAAATATTTAAATGAGGAGACAGAATGAAAAAGTATACTTTTATAAAAGATGATTATGTCATTTTGCCAGACAAAATTAAGTTATATAGAATTCAAAGAATTTCAGATGGTCTTATCGGCGGATATATAGAAAAAGAAGAAAATCTTTCTCATGAAGGTGAGTGTTGGGTATTTGATAATGCTAAAATTTATGGGAATGCAAAAGTATATGGGTTTGCAAAAATATTTGATGATGCTCAAATTTTAGGTGATGCAAGAATTTTAAGTAATGCGAGTATCGGACGAGAAATAAAATTAGACTCATCGTCTTACTTGTGTGTCGAACCAATTGACGATAATGAATTTTTAACAATAATACCACGTCAGAATTATATTTCTACAGGTTTTTGGAGAGGTTCAATAGAAAAATTTATTAAACAAGAGTTATTTCCTTATGAAGATACTAAATATGAAAAAGATTGTATACGCGCTATAAAATATGCTTTTGAACAATATGGTGTTGAATATAATTTTATAAATGAATAATAATGTAATAATTAAAATTTATTATTTTAAAAAAGGTAAATATAATGGAAGAAAAAAAATTTCAAATTAGTTTATCAAATGAAAAAAAAGAAATTATAATTCGATATAAAGAAACACCAGTTTCATTTGAAGATTTTGCTGAAATATTTAAAGAATTGATGCTTGCGTGGGGATTTAGTGAAGAAACAGTTAAAAGATATTTCGAATATGATGATATATTATTAGAATACGAGGAAATGCTTAATGAAAAAAATAAATTAATTGAAAAAATGGAAACTGAAATTAAAAATATAAAAAATACAGAAGATAAAATAAAAAATACAGAAGAAGAAAAAAAGAATAAATATTTAATAGGAAAGTACAAAATGATATGTAAGTGTACAGCAATAATGAAAAGTCTTACTTTAGTATATAATGCATATGAAAAATCATGTGAAGAATCATGTGAAGAATATTTTTACTGTCTAAATTGTGGTAGAGTTTTTTATTCAGGCTTACTAAGAAGCGGAGAAAATATAAGTTACTGGATTGAACCTGAATACTTAAAGAGAAAATCAGATTCAGAGAAACAAGTAATATAATGATAGTTGAGAAAGTAAGGTAGGTTTATAATGAAAAATATTAAAAAAGATCCACAAGAGTTGTTAAAGGATAGGGTAGTTGAGGTAGTAACAACTATGATTAATTTATGTGAACCAATTACATATCAAGAGCTAAATACAATAATAAAAGCCAAGAATGTTAGAAAGCTACGAGCTTATGCAAAGAAAAATAAGGAAGTTAGTTTAGCTGAATATAAAAGAGAAAATGAAGGTATATCTATGTTAAGCATTATATCTACTATAACAGATATTCTTGTTCAAGATAGAATAGCTATTCTAACAGATAAGAAAACGGGAACCATAGTTGGAGTTAATTGGGTTAGTAGATACTGTAAAGGATAAGTGAGACACCAATTGCTCATAAAAAAGCGAAATCAGGAGTTATTTTATGATATCAGAATTAAAAAAATTGCAAGAACAATTAAATCAAGAATATGTATTAGTAGGGAAAATTACTATCTTTGACGGATATAAAGATATAATTCCGACAAATACAATTACCTATAATGGCACTGTTATGAATAAAGTTTTTACATTATTTAAAAGTCACGAACCAATTGTTGTGCGACCATATAATAATCATTACAAATATAAATATAAGTTAATTGATGGTTATCATCGATTAAAATACTGTATTGAAAATAAAATTACTACAATACCATCATATATTCTAACTAAATATGAAATTGACTATGTTAATGATGAGTTTTATACATTTATACAAAAACTGATTGGAAAGACAATTACTTTTTTAGATGATTATGTTATACAAGTTGATAAACAACGATACTACATTGAACCAAACGAGGGATGCGGCGGATGTAGTAATGGGTGGTCTTCAATTGATGCTAACTTACAGTATACTGATGTGCGAATTACTATTGAGTCAGTAAGCAAGAATAGAATTAATGCTGATGTATATGACTTAGTACTCAATAATAAAATTGTTGCAAGAGTAAATACAGGATGGGGTAATGGATTTTATGGTGGTGATTTTAGAATATTAAAGATTTAAAATTAATCTTCGCTGGTTAATTCGCATGATTAGAATATTATGTTACAATAACAATCTAATTGGACGAAGATGAACTGTATTTTTCAATGGCTTGTAGATGGATGGGTATATTTAAAAACTAAAATAAATCATAAAAGTATATGATATGAAAATATCACAAAAATTAAAAAAAGTTAATGATGGTTCAAGTGAAGAAATTGATATTCCAATGGTTTCAACATTAGAAGATTTACTTATAGGCAGAAAATGGTGTTTTAGATTTTTTGACTATTATTTAATAGGAGAAGTTGAAGCAATAGTAGAGAATGTCATTGTTTTAAAAAATTCTTTTTATACTATCGGTTATGGAAGAATCATAAATTCTTTTGAAGAAGATCAACTTATAGAATTAAAACCTTTAGGATATTATTTTGTTAATATAAATTCTATCACAGATTTTTTTCTTTGGACTTTTGAATTACCAAAAAATTAAGAATTAAAAAATATTAATTTTAATAAAAGAGGTATGAGTATGAATAAGTTTAAAGTATCATTTGATGATGTTCAGTATGTAAGGTATCCAACCATTCTTGAAAGAGTATACCAGTACAGTGGTGTTCGCGGGGTTGCGGGTAAGTGAAGTGGTACAATTAAAACCGGAAGATATTGACAGTCAGCGAATGCTCATTTACATAAAGGGTGCAAAAGGCAGAAAGGATAGATATACGTTGCTTTCTCATGCATCTTTAAATGCTTTACTTCAATATAAAAAAGAATATAATCCACGGAAATGGTTATTTGAAGGAGCAAAGCCTGATATACATATTTCGATACGGACAGTTCAAAAAATTTTTGAAAATGCTTGCAAAAGAGCTGGAATAATGAAAAATGTTACCGTTCATTCATTACGGCATAGTTTTGCTACTCGTTTACTGGAAAGTGGGGTGGATTTACTATATATTCAGGAATTGTATGCCATGTAAATAGCAAAACAACGGAAATTTATACGCATGTGAGTAAGAAAAATTTAAGCCATAAGAAGTCCATTAGATGATTGTGATTTGAGCCAGAATAGTTGCGGATGAGTGGAATCATTAAAATGAAAATTGATGGTTATTCATCCAGATGGGGTATATACGCAATACTTCGTCTATTATCCCTGGATGGGATATAAAGCGAAATAGTGCGGATATGAAGGAGTTATGCGTAATGCAAAAAAAACAATATATAAAAAAAGGATATAAGAAAGATTTAGCTTATGTATACAAAAAAAGAATCTAAAAACGAAATCATCAAACTCGTAGACTCATTCGAACGTGATTTACCTAAGTTAAAAAAAGGTTCTTTGTCAACTGAGGCAACCGTTGAGGATAATTTTATAAAACCATTGTTTCAATTTTTGAACTGGAATATTCACAACTTAGACCTTCCTTATGAGCGATCAGAATTTATTGTTCAATTTAGAAATAACAAAACTGGATTGAGGCCTGATTATCTCTTAAGATTACCTGACGCTAAATCGGATAGAATGAAGCATATTTTGTTTATCGAGGCAAAACATCCTAAATATGACTTAATGTATGACTTAAGATGGATTCGCCAAGCTTATCTTTATGCAAATTCCACACTTTCGTTAACAGAAAGAGAGGAGAAAAGAGTCCCGCTTAGTATATTGACTGATTTCGAAGAATTCAGAGTATTCGATTGCCGCGATCAACATCCATTAAAAGAAAATAAGATTGAAGAATTTAATCGTAGAGCAATCGAACCATTTAACAACTGGAAATTTAATAATTATGTAAATGAATTCGAAATACTTTGGGACATTTTTGAAAGAAATCAAATAATAAAAGGAAGTTTAGATTCTTTTAAGATCTCCGATGAAGATTTAAAAACTTCAAGGATTGCCCCTGATTTACAATTTCTAAACTCGCTTAAGCAATGGCGTCTAGAATTAGCTCAAGATATGTTCCGCTTAGATAATACCCTTGATAGTGAGATACTTACATCTGCTACTCAATTAATTATTAATCGACTAGTATTTCTGAAAACTTTGGCAGACAAGGACTTAGAGGAAGATTTTCTTTCCAACATTCTTTCGAAATTTTCGAAAAATAATAACGATGATATCCCGATTTCCTTCTATAACGAATGTTCTATAATCTTTGATAATCTTCACAAAACTTTTAACGGCAGTATTTTCAATGAAAGACGTGAATTAGATAATGTTAAAGTTTCCAATAAGTTATTAAAAAAAATAATCGAAAGTTTAAGGCCAGAAAAATCACTTTATACTTTGGCGGCAATGCCTGTTAGAATAATTGGAACGATGTATGAAAATTTTCTCGAGGAGAAGATTGTAAAATCAGGTAGAGGTATAGGTTCAAAATCTGACGAATCTAAAAAAAGTGATTTTGCAATATTCTATACACCAGAAGAGATAGTTGAACATATTTTAGAAAACACACTTGAAAAAAAATTAGAGACTTGCAAATCACCTGAGGATGTCATCAAACTTAGAATAATTGATCCTTCATGCGGATCTGGAAGTTTCCTAATTGCAGCATTCGATTCATTAATAAACTGGCATATCAACTATTACAGGAATACCATTCAACAGTGGATTAAAAAAGGAGATAAGTTAAAAACAATCAAGAAAAGGCTAGAAAATGATTACTTCATAACGATCAGAGATGAAACAACTAACGAATATGCAGGAAATTTAACGATAAAGAAGAAAGCTGAAATCTTAAAAAACTGTATTTATGGAGTCGATATAGATGAACAGGCTATAGAGATATCAAAATTTTCTCTGTCACTGAAAGTTGTAGAGGATTTTTGGGATAAAGACGAACTTTATCGAGAAGTCGATTTATTTAAAACAACTATATTGCCTTCTCTTGATTTAAATATTTATTTGGGTAACTCCCTAATCGATACAAACTTCAAGGAAGAATTAAAACTTAGTCTAGACGAAGAATTTCGAGTTAAAAAATCTATTAAACCGTTCAGCTGGAAGACAAATTTTGAAGAAATCTTCAACAACGGAGGTTTTGATATAGTAATTGGAAACCCCCCATACTTATCGTACTATTCTCGTCACTCAAAATATACGATCGAAGAAGAAGAAAAAATTCAATATTTCAAGAACAATTATGAATTTATCTCATACTCTGGAACTCGATACAATAGTGTAATGTTCTTTTTAGAGAAGGCGATGAAATTGCTAAGGAAAGACGGTCTATTCTCCTTTATTATCGATATGAACTTTAATCTTGACGCCTTCTCAGGAATAAGAAGATATCTTGCAACAAAATATGAGATCGTAGAATTCACACATAACTTGAAAGCATTTGTAGGCGTAAATAGCGGCCAGGTTATTTTAACTTTGAAAAATAGTTTACCAACAAAACTAAGCCAATTTAAAATCTACCAAGGTCTTAATTCGAATTATGAAACTCAGCATCAAAGTACAATTCTTGCAGATAGAGATTGTCGTTACCTGTTACCTGATTCGAAACAAATAACAAACGACAGCATTGTAGAATTAAAGACTATCGCAAAAATCTCAACGGGAGTAAATATAGGAGGGGCATCGGAACTTTTCCTTAGTGATAAATCCAAGGGAAAAAATTTTTATCCATTAATTAGCACAGCAACTCTAAAAAACAAATATGATTTAATCAAAACAAATAGCGTTTTTATAAATTTTAGTGAAGATCTTGTTTCAAAAATAAACCTACAGAATAAAAAAGATGGAAGTCGAAACGTTGTTGTTTTGGGAGATTTAGAGAGATTTACAAACCCGAAAATATTTATCAGACAAAGCGCAACTGAAATCATTGCATCCTTATGCATGGAACATTATGTATCCCCATATAGTATTTTCGTAGCAAACATATTGCAACCAAAACTGGATATTAAATATATCCTGGGTATTCTTAATTCTGATTACATTACAAAATACTCAATAAAAAATTCAATTATCATTTCTGGCGAAGGGAAACAACCACAAATTAGAAAAAAAGGGTTAGATTCATTGCCAATAAAGATACCGAACCTTGAGAACAGTATAGAAAGAAATTTATTTGAACAAATAATTCACAATGTAGATAAAATAATTGATGCTAAACACAAGAGTGAACTACTTAAAACAGAAAATGAAATAAAAATTTTGAACGAGATTTTAAATACATCGTTTGCGATAATCAACAAATGTGTTGATAAATTATATTCTTTATAAATTGCACTACGCATAACAGCGACTTACCGCTTCGCTTCGGCACAAGGCCTCGCTCGGCCTACGGCAAATTCCCCTTCTGGCATTCGCCTTGCCTTCGCAAGCTACATGCCAGTCCCTAACGTCCCGTTGGGACTCAGGGTCGGGGAACTTCGGTAAGTCTAGTTCGTTATGTGCAATTGCCCCGCCCCCTTTGGGCATAAAATATATACTAAAAAACCGGCATCCGTGCCGGTTAACTTTGATTAAGGAACAAAGGATTAAAAATGGAAAAGATTATTGAATTAGTAAATTTTTTTGAAAAAAACATTAAATCCATTAAATCAAATTGGAATGAAACAGAAACACGAATAGAATTAATAAATCCATTATTTGAACAATTAGGCTGGGATGTTAATAATCAACAAAAACTAGCTGATCCATTTAAAGAGGTTAAACATGAAGCAAGTTTGAAAATTGGTTCAAACATGAAAGCACCTGATTACAGTTTTAATTATGGAAAACGATTATTTTTTCTTGAAGCTAAAAAACCAAGTGTTGATATCAAAACAGATATAAGCCCTTCATATCAATTACGACGATATGGTTGGACTGCAAAATTACCAATAAGCATTTTAACTGACTTCGAAGAATTAGCAATTTATGATTGCAGTATAAAACCAAATAAAAACGACAATGCTGGTGTAGCTCGCTTAAAATATTATACATATAGAGATTATATTGATAAATGGGATGAAATAAAAAACTTTATCTCTAAAGATGCAATTCTACGTGGTTCTTTAAATGAATTCGAAAGCAAGCAGATTAAAGGAACTGCAACAATAGATGACGACTTTTTAGTTTCAATTGAAGCTTGGAGAAAATCGTTAGCACAAAATATCGCTCTTAGAAATAAAATTTTGAATGAAAAAGAACTTAATTTTTCAATTCAAATGATTATCGACCGAATAATTTTTCTTCGTATCTGTGAAGATAGAGGAATTGAAAAATATGAAACATTAAAAAATATTGTAAATAATGTAGATTGCTATTCACAACTTATCGAAATTTTTAAAATCGCTGATGAAAAATATAATTCTGGATTATTTCATTTTAAAGCTGAAAAAAGCAGAAATGAAAATCCTGACAACATTACACCTGATCTATCAATAGATGATAAAATATTAAAAGACATCATTAAAGGTCTTTATTACCCAGATTGCCCATATGAATTATCCGTAATCAGTAGTGATGTTCTTGGAAACGTATATGAACGTTTTCTTGGAAAAGTAATTACTTTAAATGAAAAATCACATCGTGCAAATGTAGAATTAAAACCTGAACTTAAGAAATCAGGCGGTGTTTTTTATACCCCACCATATGTTGTTGATTATATTGTGAAAAATACAATAGGTGAATTATTAATTGATAAAACTCCCAATCAAGTAAATGATTTTAAAATATTGGACCCAGCATGTGGTTCTGGTTCTTTTCTTATTGAAGCATATCAGTTTTTATTAGATTGGCATTTGAATTATTACCAGAATAATGATACTAATAAATGGAAACAGGGTAAAGAACCGAGAATTTTCGATAGTACATACGGTACTCAATTAACTTTAAATGAGAGAAAAAGAATTTTAAAAAACAATATTTTCGGTATTGATATTGATAAAAACGCCGTTGAAGTTACTAAACTTTCATTATTGTTAAAAGTTCTTGAATATGAAGGTGCTGATAATGTTCAAAAAACATTGTTTAACGAACGAATTCTCCCTGATTTATATGAAAATATCAAATGTGGGAATACATTAGTAGGTAATGATGTATATAAGATAAAAAAATTTGATAATATAATCGATAAGATAAATCCTTTTAATTGGGAAACAGAATTTTCTTCAATAATATCTAAGGGAGGTTTTGATTGTATTATCGGAAACCCACCATATTTAAAAGAAGCTACCGACAAAACGCAATTTCATTATGTAAAAGAAACCAATTTGAAAGAATACTACCAAGGTAAAATGGATTTATGGTATATTTTTGCATGTAAAGCATTAGACTTGCTTAAAGAAAATGGCCTTCATAGTTTTATTGCAACAAATAACTGGATAACAAATGATGGGGCATCAATTTTAAGGAATAAAATATTAAAGGAATCAAAAATATTAAAATTTGTAGACTTCTCAGATTATAAAGTTTTTCAAACAGCTTCCATTCAAACGATGATTTATATTGTTAAAAAATGCAAAACACCTAAAAATTATAAAGTGAAATATACTAAAGTTAAAAATAAAAATATTTCAGTAATTGAACTATCAGAACAAATGTCAAAGTATTTTAGTACAGCAAGAATGCCTAATAAAGAAGATTTTATTTGGTTTGATTCTCAAATAAATCCCAATGAACTCATGAATAAAACAATTACTTTTAATGATTCACAAATCGTAGATATTTTAAATAAAATTATAAATTCATCAAACTATAGATTACCACAAGTATCCATAGGTAATGGGATAGATGTACTACAAGACTTTGTTATTGAAAAACATTTAGAAAAAATTAGCGATAAAACGGTTAAAAAAGGAGATGGTATTTTTGTTTTAAAAAATAAAGAAAAAGAATCATTGAATTTTAATAATAATGAGTTAGCCTTTATTAAACCATATTATACATCTGAAAATATTTTCAAATATTCTGGTTTAATTGAAAATAAATATTGGATTATATATGCTGATGAAGAGCTTAGAACTAACATCAACAATTACCCCAACATTAAAAATCACCTTATTAAATTTAAAAATATAATGACTTCTGTTTGGAAACCTTATGGATTACATCGACCTAGAGAACAGCATTTTTTTGAAGGTGAAAAAATACTCTCAATTAGAAAAACAAGAGAACCATTATTTAGTTATACAAATTTTCCTTGTTATGTTTCAAGAGCGTTTATGATTATACAACCAAATGATATTGATTTGAAATATCTTACAGGCTTATTGAATTCTAGATTAATTCATTTTTGGTTATACTATAAAGGGAAAAAGCAAGGTGATCAATTGCAAATTGATAAATCACCCCTACTTGAATTACCACTCGTGAAATCAACAGATGTTAAAAAAATCAGTGAAATTAATTCTATAGTAAATCAAATAACTGAAGTTCAATCAAAATATTTTAAAACTAATACTGACCATGAGAAAAAACAGTTAATTACAAGAATAAACATACTATCCAACGAGATAGATAATATTGTTTATAAACTATATAACTTAACTGATGAAGATATTAAATTTATTGAAGACAGCATAAAAAGTATATAACTAAATCCCTTCGCCGTCCATGGCTCAGGGTCTTTTTTTGATGTAAACAAAAGAAAGGGGCGGGGCAACTGCACATAACAAAGCTTATGCGCTTCACTCCCTGACGGTCGTTCGGGCTTCGCCACATCGCGCAAAAGGCCGCGCGACGTCGCATAAGCAAAACGTTGTGCGAAAAACCGCGCCAAAACATTAGTTGACTAAATATTAGTAATAGAAAGAATTCCTTAACCCCGCCCCCAAGACGCCCGCCGTCCGTGGCGGGCGATAAAAAACAGATAAGGTATAAGCAATGAATAAAGAATCAGGAAGAAAAATCATAGCTGAAAGAGTAGAAGATTTCGAAAAGAATAAAGCGATCCTTACAAAGAAAGGTCATGGGGAAACGAATATTCGCTCAAATTATATTGATATAATGTTCAAAGCATTAGGCTGGGACATGAAAAGTCATTATGAAGTCGTTCGAGAGTTTTCTCAAAGAGATAAATCAACTGATGGCGGAACAAAAAAAGTAGACTATGCTTTTAAAATTAATGGCAAATTAAAATTCTTTATTGAAGCAAAAGAAGCGAGTGTCGATTTAGAAAATGACAAATCAGCTATTTTTCAGGCGAAAAGATATGCTTATTCTTCAAACGGAAAAGCCCCTATTGTCATTTTAACTGACTTTGAAGAATTTCGTGTATTTAATGTAATAAAAGCCCCTTTAATGGACAATACAGACAGGGAATTGTTAAAATCTCATACGATGAGATATACTGATTATCTTGAAAAATGGGACATTCTCTGGGATACTTTTTCCCGAGAAGCTGTTGAAAAAGGAAGCCTTGATCAACTCAGGGGGAAAATTGATAAGAATACCAAAACAATGGATGTTGATTTTCTTGAGCAAATAACTAACTGGCGTGAATTACTTGCTAAAAATATTGCAATTAGAAATGAAAATCTAAATGTTGATGAAATAAATGAAGCAGTTCAAAGAATATTAGACCGTCTTGTTTTTATTCGCAATCTTGAAGATAGAGAAATTGAACCAGAGAACACTCTCCTCGATAAAACGAAAAAAAATGAAAACATTTATAAGTCACTAATTCCAATATTTAATTCATTAAATACAACCTATAATGGTCTTTTATTTAAAAAGCATTTTTCAGAAGATATAATGATCGATGATAAAACGATTAAAGACATCATCCGCGAAATGTGTTATCCTGTTTCCCCATTCCAGTTCGATGTTATAGAACCTGAAATACTTGGTCGTATTTATGAAAAGTTTCTAGGTTCTAAAATTGAGTTGTATGGACAACATAAGGCAAGAATTACTGAAAAAATTGAGGTTAGAAAAGCTGGTGGTGTTTATTATACTCCTGAATACATTGTTGAATATATAGTTCAAAATACTGTCGCTAAAAAGATAGAAGGTCTTTCGCCAAGTGAAATAAAAGAAATTAAAATTGTAGATCCTGCTTGTGGTTCTGGAAGTTTTTTAATCGGTGCATACGGTTATCTCCTTGATTATCATCAGAAATGGTATACTGAAAATCAAAAAGATAAAATGTACCAAGCTGACTGGTATAAAACAAAAGACGGAGAAATTAAAGTTTGTCTAGAAAAACGCGGGGATATACTAATAAACAATATTTTTGGCGTTGATATTGATAAAGAAGCAACAGAAGTATCAATAATGAGTCTCTATCTGAAAATGCTTGATGGTGGGTTTGATAAAGGAGAAAAAGACTTATTTTTTGTAAAAGGTTCTATTTTGCCTGATATGTTAAAAAATATAAGATGCGGGAACAGTTTAATTACAACTGATTACTTCAGTGATAAATTAGATTTCAATGTTCAAGAGATGAAGGAAATCAAACCCTTTGATTGGAATAAAATGTATGAAGATGTTTTTACAAAAAATGGGTTTGATTGTGTAATTGGCAACCCACCCTATGGTGCAGATTTATTACCAATAACTCGCGATTATTTAAGAAATAAATACCCTTCTTACGATAAAGATTTAAACAGTTTTGTTTTATTTGTAGAAATGTCTCTTAAAATACTAAAAAAAGGAGGGATGTTTTCCTTCATTATTCCAAAGAATATCATCAAAACTGATGATTATGAAAACATACGAAAAAACATTTTAAAGAATTATAATATCAATTATATATATGATTGTAAAAATTGTTTTGAGAAAGTAACAACAGAAATGATTATATTAGTCTGCTCAAAAGGTAGAACAGAAGATTCTATATTGAAATATATTGACTGCGATCAAGTAGGCAACATATTAGCTCAAAAAGAAATTAACCAAAGTATTTTTGATGTACTCGCTAAAAATAGATTCAATATTTGTTTGAATAAAAATAATTTTGATATAATATCAAAAATGGAATTAAATTGTTCAAGGCTAGGGAATTTGATAAAAATATATCGGGGTGTTGAAACAGGAAAAAAAGATGATTTTATTACTCTTGAAAAACCGAATTCAACATATAAAGAAATAATTACAGGTTCAGATTTAGAAAGGTATTTGATTCGGAGAGTTCGATATATCGTATATAATACAAAGAAAATAAATTTCAAAGATGAATCGATGTATAATCAACCCAAAATTCTTATACGAAAAATTGCAGATAGAATTTATGCAACATATGATGAAAGTAATATTTACACAACTCAAGGAGTTTATATTTTAAATGGAGATTACTTGAAATTGTTGCTAGGCATAATTAATTCTAAATTGTTACATTTTTATTATGAGATTATTTTTAATATGGGTGCTCATTTGACAACAAATGTTACAATAGAAAATATTAAATACTTACCTATAATTTTTAACCCAACTTCTAGCATTTCTATTGCAATAAATAATCTTGTTGATCAAATATTGGCAACAAAAGTTGATTTAACAAATTCTAAAAGTGAATCAGATATGAGTATCTATGAACAAAAAATTAATCTTTTAGATAACAAGATTAATGAATTAGTTTATCAGCTTTATAATTTAACTGATGATGAAATAAAAATAGTTGAAGCTCAATAACCGCCTCAGCGCGTCCGTGCGCTGCGGCGAAAGAGGGGCGGGGTTAAGACAAAATTTTAATATGGTTTTTGAATTAAATATAAAACCAAAAACAATCGTTGGGATTTGTCATACTTTTATTACTAATGGGGCGCTCGGAATCGAT
>Ga0209506_1001192_pt1 | contig 28710 bp, 26 predicted proteins | sample AD_JPNHG2_MetaG_FD_184409 | JGI IMG/M metagenome (GOLD analysis project Ga0209506, IMG submission 184409) | Active sludge microbial communities of municipal wastewater-treating anaerobic digesters from Japan - AD_JPNHG2_MetaG (SPAdes) (version 2) | ecosystem: Engineered > Bioreactor > Anaerobic...
CTATCCGTTAGCTTCCAGCGTTCCTTTGCCATCGAAAAGTCTCCTTTCGATAGCAATTGTGACATAAGTCGTGTGCTGGCGCAAGCTTATAATTTTGCAAAAAGTTAGGTTGTGAAATGGCTTCTACTCAAGCAGATTCAAGTCCCAAAGTTCCGAATGGATCTGCTGAAATTGCTCTTGCTCTCTTTCAGAGAGTACCGTTTCGTCGACAATAATGTAAGGCGTAACAAAAACGACCAACTCGCTGTTCACCACCTCCTCGCCGGTAAAACGAAACAGGCCGCCGAGCAGGGGAATGTCACTGAGCAGCGGAATCTTGCTCTGCTCACGAATGCGGTTCTTTTGGCGCAATCCGCCGATCACAACGGTATGGCCGCTGCTGATCAGTGCTGTCGTGTCTGCCGAACGCCTATCAATTACAGGCTGCGGGCTGGTGATTGCCTGGGTGACCGTCGGAATAACAATTGCGACATCTTTCACGTGTACGCTGAAGACAGGAGAAAGTCTCAAAAGTACCTTTTCATTCCGTGTAATGCGAGGGGTGACCTCCAACTGCACACCGACGTTCTTGAACTGAGTGGTACCGATGTTGCCGCCGGCCGTGGTTTGTGTGAGTTGCTGATAAGGGATTTCAGCCACTATCTCGATTTTCGCCTGTTCATTGTTTACCACAAGAATTTTCGGGTTGGCCAAAAGCCTGGCCTGCACGTGGTCCTGTTTTGCTGTGAACAGAACGTCCAAGTTGAAGTTGGCATTAAGAATGCCGAAGCGCAGCGAACCCGATGTTCGGTTCGCCTTGCTGACTGCTGAACCGAAGTCGCCAAAGATGTATGGTTCCGTGTCACCCGCAATTATCGCACCGGTGTTTTGATCAACTGCGGTTCTCCGGCTGGCAAACCAGTCAAAGCCTACATCGAGACCGGCGCGACTGCTGATATCGTAAATCCGGGCGTCTACAAGAATCTGCGGCACTTCGCGGTCTACTTCCCGGATGAATTCTTCGATAGCTGTGAGTTGTTCCGCAGTACCCGTAACCATGATTGTGGCAGTGCTTGAGTTGGTTGCGATCTCGCCGCGTGATGATACAATGCCCGCCAACGACTGCACGACGTCGTCAAATTCCGCATAGCTGATCCGGAAAAGCTTCCGCTTCAGCTTGCCATGCTGCGAAGGCTGTTCAGATTTTGGAACGATGCGGACGATATTCTCGCTGACGATATACCCATAACCGTGCACGGCGAGGATGGTGTCAAGCACTTCGCGCAAAGGAACATCTGTCAATGTGGCAGTGACTGACCCGGTGACGTGAGGGCTGATCACGATATCGAGATCTGCCTGGTCGGACAGACTACGAACGACATCATTAAAAGGTGTATTAAGAAAATTCACTGAGACAATCGTGGACATCTTCTTATTGGCCGCCGTGAGCTGTTCTGAAACCCCCATGTTTTGAGCAGGCGTTCGTAACCACTTGGCCGCCAGTGAGTGGCTTGTCTCCGAATATTCAGATTCCTGGTCCGTTGCTTTGTTCATATTCTGTTCGGTCGCATCAGAGACTGGATTTTGCAGCGGCCCTGAAGCCTGGTTGGTTGCGTAGATGAGTGTATTGGACAACAGTAAGCACCAAATTGCGATCATTAACGACGGACCTGGCTTCAAAAGCAATAGTTGAATACAGTTGCCTGGCTTTTTTCTTACGTCTTCCATCGATGCACCTGTTATTATGCGATCAGTTTGATCCGTGATACTCATCATCAATGTTAAGGCAGGTCAATCGTAGATGTCACCCAACCGCCTCAATGCCAGACCTGTAGCTACAGCAAATGCCGGACCTCGTTCGAACATGCCCGCACTCTCAACTCGCCTGCTGCACCCCAGATCCATGAAAGGGTTCCATACTGCACAGTGCCGTCCGATTCGCTCCTCCAGACAGCGAACAAATCCATCTGACAAGACCAGACCACCGCACAACAATGTCTCCTGCACGGGCGGCAGTCTATCCTCCGCAGCGCAGAACCGTACCGTGTAGTCAATTTCACGGGCGAGGCGTTCACATAGCGAGGCTAACCACGTATCCACGGATCGAGGGCGATCACAACCCAACAAACGGTCATCGGTGAGTCCTCCCACCGCACAACTGGTGTCATGACGCAGATCTCGAATGCAAGGTACTGCACCTGGGGCGGTAACGATAACGTTCGTGTTTGTGCTGCCCACGTTTGCCACGATCGTCGTTCCTTCCTGCGGCAATCGCCCACAAGCGGTCAAGCAGTTAAGCACGGCCAGACCTTCGGCATCCATGAGGACACAGTCTGCGCCTGCGGCACCGGCGATTTGTTCCTTCTGCTGCACTGCATCCTTGACTGCCGCTACAAGGAGCCCTTCGTGTTGTAACCGTCTCTTCACCGGCCACCCGGCCGAACATTTCTTGACCACGTGATAGCCGACGACGCTCTTGTCCATGTCAAAAGGACAGGATTGCGCCGCCTCCATACGGACCGCTTGTGGCAACTCTCCTGCTTTCAGGGAAGCAAAGGCAAATCGTCGTACGGCAACCTGTGGTCCGCCAACCGCACATGCGGCCTTGCGGACCCTGGCGGCACTGGCCAACAGGCAGTGTCTCACTGCGTTTGCAGCATTGTACACAGGCGTTGCGGTTGCAGGGTCCACTGAAACTTCGATCGGCGCCTGTGCCGCGGTGTTGACTGTCAATTTCTGACTCGTGGTTTCAAGTTCTACGAGTTTGACCATGCTTGAGCCAATATCCAGGCCCAGTAATCTTTTCCTTCTTATCCTGAACACATGATCCTCGCTGTTCTTAAACCAACTCATCTCTTATGTGCTCATGAATGTAACCAGTTGTACACCGTACCCGGCATGAGTTTATGTAGGGCACAATTACTTATCGTGAGGGCGATTCCGATTAGTCATCTTCTTTGTGCATGCTCAGGTTCCAGCGTTGGTCGTTCAGCATAAACTCTACACTATCACGTTGAATGTCTGTTATGATGAAACCACTGTAGCTATCACCTTCATGAAGTAACTGGCTGTTTATGATCGCAAGCGGCTGTCCCTGGTTGTAGACAATGCCGCTGATGCGAAACTGCGGCCCCATTTCCGTGGTCACGAATGCCTCAGCATGCCTGCCTGTTTCGACTCGTGTTGGAACGATCATCAGACTATCCAGCCTCCCATGTAGATCAAATGGATCCTTCAACTTCTCCGGGATAGGCTCAGGCTTTTTCCAGTTAATTGCTGCAATTTGTGGCTCCAGTGGCGGAACCTGAGCGGCGGCGTCTATCGCAGCCGACCTGACAGTCTTGCGGCCGAACAGGAAGGGGCGGGTCAGCGTCATAAACAGCACGGTTGCCAGAAACACCGTTGCTGCCATCCGTCGGCGACCACGTGCAGAGCGTTTAATTCCTGCCATAACTTCACCTTTGAAGAGTGACCGATCAGAGGGGTACATCACTGTGGAACCGGGGCACCGAACACCGCCAAAGCTCCTCCATCATCCCGGGTATCGCTGTACAATACCACGATTTCCATGCTTACCTTTGGCGCGGCTTTCGGCCCTTGCCCGCGGACAATAGTTAACTTGTCGATGAAAAACACCGGTTCCTGTGTTTCCAGGCGATTGACAAACCGCAGAACCTGCAAAAAAGGAGCGGTGAAGGAAAGGGCATAACCGCGCTGCTGCACACAAGGGGCTTTGTCCCCAGACTGTACAACTACTCCCCTTGGGACAATGTGATTCTTGAACTGTTGAAGGCCAGCCTCACGAGCGAGTTCCTGGAGCCTGAAATCCAGCATGACCAAATCGCTTGCGGTGAACAGGAATCTCGCCTCATTTTCTTGCAATTCGTTCACTGATGTGATCATTTGTTCGCGCTGTCCAGGCATGCACCATTTTTCCAGTTCTGCAAGCTTGCGGTGCCTGCATTCCAGGGCCGCGGTTAGTGTCTCCTTTTCTCTTGTTTGCGGCAGGAGCAGGTAATAGTAGCCGGCTAACAGCATGGTAATGGCAATCAGCCAGACGATCGCCGCGAATCTGAACCCGCGCATGATCGACCTCACAATCAAAGCTCAAGTGCGCAGTGGAGCGAGTACAACGAAAAACCTTGTCCTTCCACGGTCCTGTGTTCCTGGGAGACAATGCTTATATTCTGTGCTTTCAGTTTAAGTGATGGATCGAACCGCAAATACTGAACCAGTTGTTCGATCCCCTGGGAGTCTTGACAGGTGAGTACCCCAAGTTCAAGCGTGTAGTACAGGATAGGTTTCTCCGACGGCTTATCACGAACTTCCCGCCTCACAACTGCCAGGCAATCAAGTGCCACAGAATCCGGCAGTTTGGCGGCGATGTCCGCCAGGATATTTGAAAGCGGCACACGCGCCGACAGGGCCTCGGAAAGCGGCTCCCTTCGCTCCAACAGAGCCTCTTTTTGTGCAGCAAAATCGGTCATCCAGGTCTCTATTTCGGCTAAGTCCAGCAGATTCTGTTCAAGATTACTCACCTGTCGCTGCAAGACGCCAAGTTGCGTCTGATTCGCCAAGTACTGTGAGGCCAACAATGAGGAGGCCAAGGCCGGTATCAACAGGGCTACCGTCACAAGCGCAACCGAAACAGGTTTGCTCGGTGGCGGTATCTTACGCCCCTCCAACAGATCAACTGTATAGATCATTCGAAATACCTCGCTGCGGACGCACGTTCCGCTCCGGAAGAGTACAGTCTGATGTGGCGGACCACATATTAGTACTCAGTCTTCCCACCACTGGCATAGAGTGAACATTGCGAGACCTCTCTCTTCGACATTATCCACCAGACTTGCATCGTAAACAAAATCACCCGTATTCTCCAAGGTGAGGCTGCGGGCAACCACGGAACCGCGGAAGTGGCCGTCGTTACCGACGTGGACGGCCGTATCAGGTGCATAGACAGCGGCACAGAGATCGCTGGAGTTGAACAGACTGATGCGTTGACACCCGGCACCTGTATCAGGATCGTATGGCAAACCGAGGATCGTGAATTGTTTTGCTGTGCTATCTTCACAGACAACGATTGAGCTCTCTTTTATATCCATGTCGCCACCGAGGTACAACTTCAGGCTCGCGCCGTGCTTTAACACGAGACTCGCACCCGCGTTCAGAACGAAGCAATCCCTGGACGGCACTGCATAATCCGCTGTGTTTTGGGCATCGCAGTACAGAGTCACATTCCCCTCAATACAGAGAGTACCGGTAATATCTGCATATGTAAAACGGTAGCGCGACCAAGCGCCGGCATCGCCCAGTACAGCCCTGTTCTCTCGGGCTAATTTGAAGCAGGAAAGGCGGGCAGCCCCGGACTGGCCGGCCACGCGCAAACTGATTCTGTCGCTCTTGCCGATAACATCCCACCCCGTCCTGATACGGCCCCACTTTGCCACTTTTCCAGTCGGACTATAATCGCTCACGGTGACCGTATTGTCGGTCAGCGCAATACCTTCGGAACTCTGCTGTGTATACTCAAGCAGGTTCAGAATCATGTAATTGTCCCCGCAACCTACCAGTTCGCGGATCGCGCCGCCAGACAGTGAGTAGCGGTAGTACGGGGAGATGCCCGAATCAGTCAGGTACATTGTGTACTCGGTGGCGACCTCTGTGTCGCCGAGCCAATTGACCAGGTCGGCGCACTCCGCCGCCGGATTTCCGGGCAAAGTGGTCAGGAACGCAGCAGTACCCGGACCCTCCGTAAGGCCGCTGCCTTCACAGGTGAGGTTCACGGGTCGAGAAGTCAGGAAGACTCCTGCGGGATCTGCACCACCATCAACAGTGTCGCCACCATAGTCCTTGCAGGCTGTCCAGGTTGAGGCCTCCAGCTTGTGCGTATCAGTCAGCGCAATTTCCGGCCTGTCCACCGGTGGATAGACAATCTCTTCGCCCGCGTAGACGGCGCCGTAAATGTCAGCGTTGTAGGCCCCGAGTGTCCGCGCCGCACTGCCCGTCGGGCCGTATATCACATCGCCCGGCACAAGGACGCCATGACGCAAGCGGATCTGGCTGCTGTCGCCGCTATTTGTTCGGATAGTGATCTCCTGGCCAGTGCTGCGGATAACACCATTGTTGTTGATCGTGACCGCATCTTTGACCCCGATGCCTTTCCAAAACGACTCGGCCTTTACCTTGCCGCGTACCGTCTTTGTCGCGGCTCCGCATATGCCGATGGACTCAATGACGTATTCGGGCCAGTCACCCCTGATGGTATATGTGCAGGCCGCGCCCGAGCCGCCCATCTCGACTGCTCGCGAAACCGGCGCTGTCGACCATGTCCCGGTAAGCAGATTTTCATTCATATCCCACACGGCGATCACCAGTCCAGAATCTGCAGCGCAGCGGGCATTGATTTCCTGCTTAGTGCGAATCACCAGAATTTGGGAACTGTAGGCCAGATGCAAGAGCCCAATACCCAAAACCGCCAGAACAACGCCGATCCCCATGACCGTGACCAGAACCCCTCCTCGTCGACCGTATCTGCGTGGCGGCGCATGTGCAACTGCCTCTGATGAGTTGTAAGCTAACATCTAATCACCTGTTTCGCCGTTCGGCAGTGCATGCCACGTCAATCGACTCTTTGCCATTGTCCAAAGTCAGGAACATGCTCACACACCGTCCCTCGGAAGTCTCACCCGCGCTTAGGGCGTAACTGTTGCCTTGCCGGAAATGGCAGTAGATCACATTGTGGGCCAAAGTCACGGTGCGCGCCGTCACGTCCGGTGTGGGCACTTGCCATTGTTCCGGGTTAAAGATCACATCGCCGTCTATATCCATATCCGGGCTGCCATCGGCCGGATCCTTGTCCACATACCACGGCTGCTTGGACCCATACTGCACCTTCAACACACGGTTGTCTCTGTCCCAGTAGAACCATGCGTAACAATCCAGTTGCCGCGCGGTCTCATCGCCATAGTAGAACAACAACATGCTCTCTCCGACTCCGCTTAAGGTTGGCAGCTCACTGTCTTCATACCTTTGTACAACGCACTTACGGTATGTTGACCTGCGGGCAATCCGGTCAAAGGTTTGCCGGGCCGCGAACGCATCCACGACGACATTGCTGTACACGCGGTTATACATGCGGTGCCACTGACGATGCGAGCCGGCAAGTACAATGGCCAGGGCCAGCAGCAGAACTGCTGTTGCCGACATCGTCAGCATCAGTTCGACCAGCGTGAATGCCTTTCTACCGGCCTTCTTAGCCGTGATGCTTCGTCGTTTTCGATCAATCATAGCTTGTTATTCGTATGTGCGCGCAATCCGGGTGATAGCCGACATCACCGTGGCGGGACCAGCCGATTGTCACCTGTAACGCGCAAACGGAAACCTGTGCGGGGTTCGCGGCAGAGTGCAAGGCCGGCGCGTAAGCCAAGAGTATGTAGTACGTGGCAGTGCTGATCCGTGCCTTGTACCACCCTAATCGGGTCCAAGCCAGCCCACCGGCATCCGCAGAAAGAGGCGGACCTTCCGTTCCGGGGAGGATAGTGACAGGACAGTTCCACTGCGGGTCATGCAAAGATTCGCCTGTAACAACATCCATGGCGGCCCCATCGTACGTCCCGAGGGGATCGAAACCCGCAGGCCAATACGGCGCGCCTGCCGTGTACACGTGCGGCGTTTCTCGCCAACTCTCCAGGAGCAGCAGCGCCAGATGCATGGCCGTGCTCATGCGATCTGCCTCCCGGGCAAGTCGGGCCGAGGTGCAGAGATAGCCCATGCCGCCGAGCACGATGACCATCACTACAGCGGTCGCAACCATCACCTCCACAAGGGTCAAACCGCTTGTTTGTTTGATGTTTCGGCTAACGCCCATAGACGGCGAAAGGTTCAACGATCGCAGGAATATCGTATCTTGATGCGCACACGAACACGTACTGCTGCAATCCAGGCAGTATCCACAGTTGCAGCTTCATCTGAACAACGCACTATTGCGTTGAAGACCAAGTGACAGTAGCGGGACTTACCATGGTATCCACGTGCATCGTGTACTTGCTGGGCGTCAAGTCGAGCCCTTCGCCACTCACTGAAACGGCCAATGGATCGTTGCATATTATGTCCACGATGTATCCTCTCTCATCGGCACTTCCATTGGCGATCTCATAACAATCTTTAGTAAACCATTTGCCCGCAAGGTCCTGTTGCTTCATGAGGTCATCAAGAGTTGGAAATGAGGGCGGCGTCGCAGACGTGAAATCATCCTGGTGTTCAGCCCACCAGGCCCTTATCGCTGTGTTGATCGTCCCTATGCCCGCCTTGCCTTCGGTCCATTTGGCGGCATCGGCCCTGGAATTGAGCATTGGAATGACCGCGGCCGCCAGGACGGCTACGATGAGTAAGACTACCATCAGCTCAACCAATGTGAAACCATTTCTTTTCATGTCCCTCTCCTTTAACAAGAAACCGCAAACAATTCTGCAGGACTACGTGCCTGCAGGTATAGCTAAATAGAATCTCCTATGTTCGACATGGAGAACACTGGCATATATAGTACCAGCAGCACGAACAACACAATCGCCCCGACGGCAATAATCAGCATCGGCTCCAACAGGCGGAGCATGTTCCCAATAGCTGAATCCACCTTGCGCTCATAGCAGGCACTGACGCGGTAAAGGACTTCCGGCAGCGAGCCGCTGTACTCACCCACTTGAACCGTTTTGACCATGAGGCGCGGAAAGAAGCCGCTGAACTTCATGCTGCGCGCAATTGACTCACCTTCTGCAACGTGCGCACACATATCGTCCAGTGCGTCACAGATGAAGTGGTTTGTGCTCAGACCCTTTACGATCCTGAGCGCCTCCAATATCGGCACACCCGATTCCAAAAGCGTGCCCATTGTGCGCCCAAACGTTGCTGCGAACGCGAATCTCAGGAGCTTGCCCGTTATTGGCAGCCGCAGAACCAGGCGGCTGCCAACTCTACGGCCGCCAACCGTACGGCTATAGAGGACCAACGCAGGAATTGCCACAACAAGTAGTGGCATGAAGATAAGCATGTTCTCATGCAGTAAGTTGTACAACTGTATGAACCACCGCGTAAGGAAAGGAAGTGTGTTCTCGAAGGCTGCAAATATGTCTATGAACCGAGGGACAACGAAGACCATCATCACAATCACGACCAGAACCACAAATCCAATCGTAAAGAATGGATACGACACAGCCTGTATGATTCTGCGTTTCAGTGAATCGCGATGCTCGTAGTAGTCCGCGAGCCGCGCCAGGCTTGTTGTCAGTGAACCGCTGCTCTCGCCCGCGAGAACTACCGCGTGGAAAAAACCATTGAAGACCGTCGGATATGCCTGAACCGCCTCCGTCAAGGTCTCGCCGGATTTGATTGTTTCACCAATCTCCTCGACCACGGATCGGAAGGTTAAGTTGTCAATGTCCTCGGCAATTGTCTCGAAAGCCTCGGTGATCGGTACGCCCGCTTCGAGCATTGTGCCGAGCTGCCAGCAGAAGGAGGCAATTTCTTCACTGCGGATTCGATTGGGCCACCAGCTGCAAACTCTCTTTTTCCCTGCCGCGATCTTATCGGTGTGAGGTTCGACAGTCAGTGGCGTCAAAGCCTTGTCGCGCAGCTGGACGAGGATGTCGTGCGATGTTTCACCCTGCATGACACCTTCCACACGCTGGCCGTTCGAATTTCTTGCAATGTAGCGATAGATGTTCATGATACGGCAGATCTGCTCTTACGACCAACGGTGCTATTCTGCGTGCGCTCCAAATCGATGGCCCATCGGGCCGGAACATGTTGATACCCGTATTTCATCGCACGTGCATGTCTGACCTTCACGCTGTTCGGTGAGCTCTTCGATACACGTGACGCGCAGAATCTCCTCGGGCGTGGTCAAGCCCGCCAGAACGCGCTGCGCTCCGCTTTGCAACAGCCCGTCAAAGCCCTTACGCCGGGCAGCACTGCGGAGCTGCGCTTCGCTACACGCCTCGGTGACCATCTCGCGCAATTGAGCATCCAGCGGCAGGAACTCGAAAATCGGCAGCCGACCGACATATCCGGTGTTCTCACAAGCCTTGCAGCCCGTTCCCCGGTGGTAGACGGCACGGGTGTGCCGTGCCGGATCAAGCCCCAGGCGTCGCAGCATCTCGGTTGTCAGTAACTCAGGTTTCCGGCAATGCGGACAATTCCGCCGCACGAGCCGCTGGGCAATCAACAGGTTCAGCGTGGAGGCCAGCAGAAAGCGCTCCAGGCCCATATACGACAGACGGCTCAGTGCGCCGGCCGCGTCGTTTGTGTGGAAGGTGCTCAAAACAAGGTGACCTGTCAGGGAGGCTTGGATAGCGATCTCCATTGTCTCGCGGTCGCGGATTTCACCAATGAGAATAATGTCCGGGTCCTGCCGCAGAATAGACCTCAGGCACGCCGCGAAGGTCAGCCCGATCTCGGGCTTGACCTGAATCTGGTTGATACCGTCCAGGCGGTACTCGACCGGGTCCTCCACAGTCGTAATATTTAACCTCGAGTCGCGCAAATAGTTGAGAGCCGAATAAAGCGTCGTACTCTTGCCGCTGCCCGTCGGACCGGTCACCATCAGGATGCCGTGAGGGCGGGTTAGCTGCTCCTTAAGTATCTTCAGGTACGAGGGCTCAAAGCCGAGTTGGTCCAAATCGTGGTTGATGGCATGGCGATCAAGAATCCTGGTAACAATCTTCTGGCCGTAGATGGTGGGAATCGCCGAAACCCTCAGATCGATATCACGCCCCGGCGCCTTGACGCGAATACGGCCGTCCTGCGGTAAACGCCGTTCGGCAATGTCCATTCCGGCCAGGATCTTCAAACGTGCCAGTACCGCGGGCTGCATGCGGCGCGGCGGGGCAATCATCTCCCGCAACATACCGTCGATCCGCATGCGGATCTCCATGCTTCTCTCGCGCGGCTCCACGTGGATATCGCTGGCACGACTCTGGATCGCCTGGCTGAGCATCAGGTCGACGAACCGGATCACAGGAGCCTTGTTGGCCGCCGTTTCACTGATGTCGCCGGCGAGATCCTCATGCTCGGCGGCCGCCTGCTCAGCCGCTTCGGTGCTGATCACAACCTCCACCAGGTCTCGCAACTTTTGTTCCTGCACATCGGAGCTGTGGTAGGCCTTGTCGATAGCTCTCTGGATCTGGCACGTTGAACCGATAACGGCTTCGACATCACATCCGAGCCGCCATGCAACTGCGTCCTTGGCGCGGAAATCAAGTGGATCGGCCATCGCCAGCCTGACCATATCGCCGACGCGCTGCATGGCGATGAGATTGAAACGCCTGGCTGTGATTTCCGGGATTTGTCTTGCCAGCTCGACATCGATCTGTGCATCTTCATCCGGGCCCATGCGATCGATTCGGAGAAACTCGGCCAGAGCTATGACCAGATCCTCCTCGCTCAAGACACGCAGGCGCACAAGCACCTCGCCCAAACGCCCACCAGATTGTCTTTGCTGCTGCAGCCCCGCCAGTACCTGATCGCGGCCCATCCGCCCCGTGTCAACCAGCCATTCGCCGAACGGCAATCTCCTCCCATCCCTGAAAGACACATGTTCTTTCTTGGCTGTCATTCCCCACCTCCAGAGCCCCGCAAACAGGGTCATTGAATCCGCCTGCCCCACCCCGGCGGCGGCGTTCTGGTAACCCTATTAGGCACGTGATATTATCCATTTCTCCAAGCAGGTCAATAATAAATTTCCGGTTTTTTAAAAAAAAATTCTTTTTCTTGACGCTGTATTCGTTTTTGGGATGTGAGCCTTTACTTGACAACGGACGGTGCGGGGCAGGTGGTTCTTGGGAGGGTGGCAAGTGGTGGGGTAAAACCCCACCCTACCTGGCTATCATCGCAAGGTTTCTTTGGCAAGCCTGCGGTGGGGTAGAACCCCACCCTACATGGCTGTGGTGGGGTAAGACCCCACCCTACGCTATTCTTGAAGGCGGTACGTGTACATGGTTTTGCCGATGTTCCTGGCGGCGGCAACTATTTCGGGGTAGGGGGTGTTGCATATGTCGATGAATCCGATCTGGTAATTTTCGCCGTCACCTCGGCCGGTGGTGGCCTGGTCTTTGTATTGGAACCAGTGCGTGCCGACGATGCAGGGGTTCCTGAGGGCGCCCTGGACGTAGGCGGTGTATTTGTCGGCGCGGTCCTGCTGGCTGATGGTTTTCCTGAGGCCGGTGTGGAACATGCCGCGGTCGAGTGCGCCGAAGTGGAACTCGCCGACGATGATGGGCACGTCGATATTGCCGGGGAGTCTGAGGTCGGCGACGGAGTACGTGTAGCAGTTGTAGCAGACGATGTCGCAGTATTTTGCGGCGGCGCGGGCGGCGCGGTCGTTGACCCATGCGAAGCGGCAGCCCATGTACATCTGGTTGGGGGCCTGGCGTTTGATTTCGTCGCGGATGGTCTTGAAGTAGGTTTCAGCGATTGTAGTGTAGAAGGCTTTCAGGTCGTCGGAGGCTTTCTGCCTGTCGGGCGCCTGGCGGGTTTCCAGCAGAGCCTGCCATGAGGCATGCTGAGTGCCCCAGGCGGCGTTGAGCTTGTCGATGGTCTGGTACTTTGTCTTGAGTACTTCGAGAAAGGCGAGCTTGGCGGGCTGATCGGCGGGGCTTTGCAGGGCGGCGATCGCCAGGGAGGTCTCGTCGCCCCAGCCCAGTTCGTTATGCACGAAGTAGCCGATGCACCAGGGGTCGTTGAGGGAGCGGCCCTTTTCGCGTTCGAGCGAGGCGCGGAGATTGTTGCGGAAGCCGGCGTCGAAGGGGTCGGGGAATTTGCCCCAGTAGCCTTCGGAGCCTTCGATGGGTTTTGCGCTGAAGCCGATGTTGCCCGTGTAGGGTGTCTTGCGCATGAGGTAGATGGCGGAATCTGACCAGTTTGCGATGGTGTTGAGGCCCCAGCTCTTGAGGCGGCGGTGAGTGATGGCGGCGAAGTCGTCCGACCACGTGGGGCCGTACTTGCGGAGGAGGTTGGCGCGGCTGAAGTCGTAGGTGCGGTAGGGGGAGTGGGTGTTGTAGTAACCGTGCGGGGCCCAACTGCCGCGGCCGTAGAAGGAGGCGAAGGGGGAGTCGCCGGCGGGCAGGTTGCGGAAGTAGTGCTCGCGATCGGTGATGGGGGTGTCGTTGACGGCGCGGACGCAGTCGATGCCGTGTGACCAGAAGAGGCGGCCGTCGGGATCGACGAGCCACCACTTGCCGGCGTGCTTTTCGACGCGGAAGAAGCCGGTTGCCTTGAGCTGCGGGCCGGCGGTCCAGCCGCCGTACTGGTTGCGGTCGGCAGGACCGGGGTTGGCGGCGAGGTCTTTCGATTCGGTTGTGCGGTGCGACTGGAATTCGGCGAGGGAGTGGGTCTTGCCGGGCCAGTCTGCGTGGATGAACTGTCCGAACTCGTCGATCATGGGGAAGAGCTTGTCGGCGTCGATGTGGTTGACGCGGCCGGCGGCGATGATATTGTCGATTTCGAAGGTGTGCTCGGTTTTAGGCCTGGTTACGAAGAAGAGCAATTGCGTGACGTTGGCAGGATCAAGCTTGTCGGGGGCCTTGGGCCAGCCGCGCATCCCGATGATCTCGACGGGCCTGGAGAGGACCCAGGGGGTGGGATAGAGGCGGACAATGAGCGTGTCGCGGGCGTTGGCGGCCAGCGTGAGTGAGTCGGTGACGCAGTTGTTCGTGCCGTCTGCGCCGGGGTTGTCGACGCGGCAGTTGAGCGTGAGGGGTTCGCTGCCGAGGTTGCGGACGTCGATCTTGAGGTACTCGAAGCGGGAAAGGTCCCATTTGCCTTGCGGAGCTTTCAGCGTGATGCCGGGCCAGGTCTTTTCGCGGCCGGTCCTGACGCGCAGGGCGTGGGAGGGTGTGAGAGTGGCGGCGGCGTCGGTAGTCTGGACGGCGTTGACGTCGAAGCCGGAACCGAAGTCGAACAGGATCTGCTCGTCGGCGGCGAAGGAGAAGGCTGAAAGCATCAGAATGGCGGTGACGGGTGCTTGTGAACGGATTTTCTTAAGCATCACATGATCCTCCATCAAGAGTTACAGGAACGATCAGTCGAACCACTCGTCGGCCGGGTCGAAGGCCGGGATGGACGTATTGACGATTTTCATCTTGCCGACGGCGCGGTGGCGGCAGCCGGGTTTGATCATGACGACAGTCATAGGCTCCACGGAGATGCGTTGGCCGTCGAGTTCGAGGAAGCCCGTACCTTCGAGCACGAGGTAGATTTCGGTAAGCTTTTTGTGGTAGTGGACGCGGGCGTCCTGCGCGATATCGACAAGGTGGATGGTGGCGGCGGTGTTGCGGCCGTCGGCGAAGGCGCGGCGTGAGAAGCCGCAGGGACACGGGACGGGGTCGATGTCGTCGAAGCGGGCGAGCATGTAGTTGGGCACTGTCAGTCCTCCTTTGTGTAAATGTTTCGGCAGACCCAGACAGTCAGCCAGGCGAGCAGCGCGGGCAGAATGATCCAGGCCAGTTCGTCGGCGAGGACCTGCTGGCCTCGGGCGCTGAAGATGCCCAGGCCTAAGGGTGCGACCTGGATTGGGCGCCAGGGGAGGAAGTAGCGGTCATTGCTGAACGGGGCCAGGAAGGCGACACCGGCGCCGCCATCGGTCATGGCGTCGATGAGGCCGTGGCTTGCGGTGAGCAGGAAGAAATAGAGTGTCAGCAGCAGGCTTCGTGCGGAGAACAGGCGGCCTTTGCGGAAGAAGATGAGCATGACGAGCAGGCTGAGCATGAGGGCGAAGAAGGGGGAGTGCAGGAAGCCGCGGTGGCCTAACATGCTGCTGGAGGGAACGCCGGCGCGCATGAGCCAAGTGTCGAGGTCGGGCAGGGTGGAGCAGGCGGCGGAGATTAGCAGGAACCTGGGGCCGGGGCGGCGGGCGGCGGCCGTTTTGGCGACGATGAGTCCGAGAACGGAATGTGTCAGGGCGGTAGCCAGGGTTTGTCTATCCTTCCGGAGTGTGTTCAAACAATTCGACGGTGCGGTCGACGTAATTCATGAGCAATCCTGCAAAGTTGTAACGTGCCCGGCGGTCGATCCGCAGGCGTCTGCGGGCATTATAACGTGGCTCGGTGATTGTGTAAACCGGCCAGCGGCGGCTGTCACGGCTGGAATGTCGGCGTTTGATCGCTGGTCTGGTGAGCGTTGTCCGGCCGGGCGGCGGGTTTCTTCCAGGCGACGATGACGGGCTTGATGATACTCCAGCCGACGAGTGCGGGCCGGCCGCCAAGGATTGGCGGCAGCGTGAAGTTCGCGTTGCAGCCCATGAAGAGGCCCATCACGCCGAGAATGATGAAGAGGCCGCCGAGGATGCAGGCCAGGCAGGCACAGATTTTGTCGAAGAGGTTCATGGTCATGGGAAGTTCCTTCGGCGTGTTTGATTGCTTGACGATTGAATTGTACCGAAGTTCGGGCGGGCGGCAAGTGAATTGCGGGTGAACGTCCGCCGGCGGGGGGTGTTGAAAAAGTGGCGCGGGCCAATTTGCGGAAGGGCCTGTCGGCGTCGAGCATCGCCAAACGCCTGAGGGCAGCGGTTTTTAGCTGGGTGAGCGTGCGGGTGAATGGATTGGGGCGGCAATAAAGGGTTTTGCCGGGGTGTTCGGCGGGTGTATACTGATGCGGCTGCGCTGACTGCATTTTTTTGAAAGGTTCGGCATCATGGAACAAACGCCCAGGAGAGAGCTGACGCTTTTCGATTCGACGTGCCTGATCGTGGGGATTATCATCGGGGCGGGGATTTATGAGACGGCGCCGAACGTGGCGCGGAGCGTGGACCACTGGTGGGGCCTGGGGCTGTTGTGGGCGGCGGGCGGGCTCCTGTCGCTGATGGGGGCGCTGTGCTATGCGGAATTGGCGACGGCGTATCCGCGGGCGGGCGGGGATTTCGTTTATCTCAGTCGGGCGTACGGGCGCTGGGCGGGGTTTCTGTTCGGATGGATTCAGTTGGTGATTGTTCGGCCGGGGGATATTGCGCTGATGGCGTTTATTTTCGCGCGGTATGCGCGGCAGCTTTACGATCCGTTGGTGGGGGCGGAGGGCTGGCAGGGGCACGTTGTGAACCTGAGCTATGCGGCGGCGGCCGTTGCAGTACTGACGCTGATCAACATCGCGGGCGTGCGGCAGGGCAAGTGGACACAGAACGTTTTGACGGTGGTCAAGATTGTGGGGCTGGCGGTGATTATCGGGGCGGGCTTGTTCATGCCGGCCGGGGCGCCGGCGGAGGGGGCGGCGCCGGACTGGAGCCCGACACTGAGCGTGGCGATGATCCTGGTGCTGTTTACGTACGGGGGCTGGAACGAGATGGCGTTTGTCGCCGCGGAGGTGAAGGATGCGCGGCGCAATATCCTTCGGGCGCTCGTGTCGGGGACGGTTGCGGTGATCGTTCTGTATATGTTGGCGAATGCGGCGTTTCTGCGATCATTAGGGCACGAGGGCATGGGCCGTTCGGCGGCCGTGGGGGTGGATGCCATCGGCGGGCTGTTCGGCAATTACGGGGCTCGCGTGATCGCCGTGATTATCTGCATCTCGGCGCTGGGCGCGATCAACGGATTGATTTTTGCAGGGGCGCGGATCTCGTATGCGGTAGGGCAGGAGTATCGGCTGTTCAGTGCATTGGGTAGGTGGCATGGGCGGCGCGGGGCGCCGGTATCGGCACTGGCGGTGCAGGGTGTGATTGCGCTGGCGGTCATTGTCGGGTTCGGGTCGTTTGACCGGACGATTCTATATACGTCCGCGGCGGTGTATTGCTTCTACCTGGCGACGAGCGTGTCGGTGATCGTGCTGAGGTACAAGGAGCCGGAGGTGGAGCGGCCGTTCAAGGTGACGGGGTATCCGGTGACGCCGCTGGTCTTTGCGGGGGTGTGCGGTCTTCTGGTGTACGGGGGGGCGACGTACAAACCATTGGAGACGCGGATCTGCATGGGGCTCGTGTTGGCGGGGCTGCCGGTGTATGTGCTTACTGTTCTGTCAGGCGAGGGCAAGCGCAAAGAAGTGCAGAGTAATTGGTGACACGTTCGAATTTGTGACGTGCCTCACAGGGGCAGGGTCTGGTTTCAGCTTGAGGTCGAATGCGAGCCGCAGACGTCTTGAGCGTGCGCGGTCCGGCGGCGGTCGGGTTTGGGCGGAAGAAGAATGCGAGGCTGGCAAGGGCGAGTTGCAGGGCGGTGGCCGGTTCGGGGATGTGGAACGTGGGCGTGGAGACCGAATCGGGCAGGTATGCATCGCTGATGACGAGGTCGACGGGTGGGTGGGGTTCGCAGGATGTGGGAGGCGCAGGAGGAACGCCCGCGGATGCCATGCCACTCAAGAAAAACGAAATGACCGAAAGCCAGGTTGCCGCTCTCATGGTTTCTCCCATTCCTTAAGATACAGAGTCCTCCTCGTCGGCGCGACTTTGGCTGTCGCGCGACGAACTCATCAGGCGTCTTATGGTAAAGGCTGTGCGGCCGGATGCAATGGGGAGAAATCCCGATCTTCAGCGGGAATTGTGAGGATTTTCAGGTAAGCGATTTTGCTCTGGGCCGATAGTGGGCTGGCGATGTTTTTGAGAGGGCGTTACTCGGGGTAGCCGTCGGGGTAATTACTGTGCCAGGTCCAGGCAGTCCGGACGATTGTCTTGAGGTTGCCGAATCGGGGGGTCCAGCCGAGCTCGGTTCGGGCTTTGGCGGCGTCGGCGGTCAGGACGGGCGGGTCACCGGGACGGCGGGCGGTTTCAATGACCTTGAAGTCCTTGCCGGAGACCTCTCTTACGGTGTCGATGACCTGGCGGACGGAGAAGCCGGTTCCATTGCCGAGGTTGTAGACCAGTTCGTGTGCGGCGTTGAGTTTGTCGAGGGCGAGCAGGTGGGCCTGGCAGAGGTCCTCGACGTGGATGTAGTCACGGATGCAGGTGCCGTCGGGGGTGGGGTAGTCCGTGCCGTAGATCATAACGGCGTCGCGTTTACCCATTGCGGCCTGGATGATGAGGGGGATGAGGTGCGATTCGGGCCGATGGTCCTCGCCGAGGGTGGCGTTTTGGCCTGCGCCGCAGGCGTTGAAGTAGCGCAGCGCGGCATAGCGGAGCTGGCCGGCGCGGCTGAGGAAATGGCAGAGGCGTTCGACGGCCCATTTGCTGTCGCCGTAGGGGTTGATGGGGGCCTTGGGGACGTCTTCGGTGATGGGGATGGTGTCGGGCATGCCATAGACGGCGGCAGTGCTGCTGAAGACAAACTTTTCGACACCGGCGCGGGCCATTGCGCGGAGGAGCGTGTGGGTGTTGCAGAAGTTGTTCTGGTAGTACCTCAGCGGGTGCTGCACGGATTCGCCGACCTCGATGAAGGCGGCAAAGTGCATGACGGCGTCGATGGCATGGTCGCTGAGGGTCTTAACGAGGAGATCATAATCGGCGAGGTCGCCGAGGACAAAGGGCACATCCGGGAGGGCGGCCCTGTGACCTTTGGAGAGGTTATCGAAGACGACGGGGTTGTGGCCGGCGCCGGCAAGGACCGCGGTCATGTTGCTGCCGATATATCCCGCTCCGCCGCAGACGAGTACGTTCATAGGCTTAACCTTGCGCGGCGATTCGGCGGCCGATGCGTTCGAGTATTCTGGCGGCCAGCGCCTCGTCGGGGTCTATCTGAATCCACTCCATGCCGGCCTGCTGCCGGGGGTTGATACGGAGTTCCTGCAGGGTGGGTGAACTGCTGGTGAACATTGCTGAGGCGTGCGACATGGTGACGTTGTCGTTTTCAGGCAGTGAGAGACGCCGGACGTCGACGCTGCAGTCGACGCGAAGGCCGCCGGCGATCTCGGAGACGGTTATCTCAGCGGTGCGCTGGATACTATGGAGATTGGAATGGCCGGCCTGGCGGGCCGAGGCGTTATCGCTGCGCCAGAACTCGAACCATTGCCCGCCGCGGAGTGGGCGGGTCTTGACGTAACCTGCGTCGGCGTCGGCTTTTTCGATTGAGAAATGCATCTCAATCAGGACGTCTTCGGCGACGGCTACGACGCGGGCCTTGTCGAGGTTGGTGACGGTCAGGGGCTGCGGATGGGGGACGGCCGTGTGTTCGCCGGCGCAGCCCGCCAGAGCGGTCAGGGCCGCCAAGGTCGCCAGATATCGCCATGTATGTCTGTGCATGATTCACCTGCCTGTGATTTAACGATTCCTTCGGGCAGATTATAACCGATCGTCAGGGCCGGACAAGGGGCAAGTTGCTTTTGTCGTCGAAGGGATTGGTGTCGGAGGGGGAACAGGGGATTGCGCGGCGGGATACAGTGCGGCAGGGCCGAAACCAAATCCTATTAGCAGGAGTCTTAATGGGACACGAAAAACAGGAAGATGATGGATCGCAGTGCAAATAAAGCACTTATGCGGGATCGTTTCATGCGGTGACAAGGCGGTTGCCGATATCAGGGGTGATGGGTTCGAAACAATTAGAGACGTTGCGGGGGCGTTTTGGATCGTCGCCTTTGTGCCGGGCGGTGGACCGGTTTCTCAGCTATATGGAGCTTGAGGCAGGGCTTTCGGGCAATACTGTTCTGGCATATGGACGGGATCTGTTGGCGTTTGTGCAGTTTTGCGAGGGGACGGGGGTGGTGGACCTTCGGGATGTCGATCCGCGGGTAGTGTATCAGTATCTGCGGTATCTGAGCGGCCGGTCGCGGGCGGAGAGTTCGATTAACCGGGCGCTGGTGGCTTTGAAGATGCTGCTGCGGTTCGGGATGTTGGAGGGGCTGGTCAAGGACGACTTTACGAGCACGTTGGAGGGGCCGAAGCTCTGGCAGCGGCTGCCGTCGGTGGCGAGCAAGGACCAGGTGTTTCGGCTGCTGGATGCGCCGGTGCCGGAGGAGCCGTATTACCGTCGCGATAAGGCGATCCTGGAGATGCTCTACGCAACGGGATGCCGGGCCAGTGAGGTGGCGGGGATGAAGGTCTCGAGTCTGAATCTGTCGATCGGGTATGTACGGGTCTTCGGCAAGGGCAACAAGGAGCGGATAGTTCCGATCGGGTCCGTGGCGATCGATGTGACGCGGGCGTATCTGGCGGCGTTGCGGCCGCACTTAGCGAAGCCGGGGAGCGGGGACTGGCTGTTTCTGTCGCGGACGGGGCGGCGGCTGGACCGGATCGACATCTGGCGTTTGGTGAAGCGGTACGCGCTGCGGGCGGGGATGCCGGCTGGGCTGACGGTGCACACGCTGCGGCATTGTTTCGCGACGCACATGCTGTCGGGCGGGGCCGATCTGCGGAGCCTGCAGGAGATGCTGGGTCATGTAAGTATCGCAACGACGCAGATTTACACTCACGTGGACCAGGACCGGCTCAAGGCCATCCATAAGCAGTTCCACCCGCGGGCCTGAATCGGCCGCCACAGGAGTTGACTTCCGCCTGGTGTGCTCTATCATGTCCAAAAGGTGGAAAATCTATTCAGCGGACAAAGACAGGACTGAGAGATCGGGTCACCGGTTACGGCTGGGGCTGTTGCTGCTGGGTTCGGTGGCGATAGCCTATAATGCCGGGCTGTTCCTTCATGAGGCGTCCCACGCGCTGGCGGCGGTCGTTTGTGGCGGGAAGGTCTTCGGAATTTCGGTGCACCCGTTCGGGTGGTCCCATTCCTACAGTTTCTGCCCCGGACATCCGGTGCTTCACGGGGCCAGCGGCGTGATCGGTTCGAGCCTGATTGCATTCCTTGTGTACATCGTGCTGATCCGGTGGCCGAAGGCGTGGCTCATGCCGGTGCTTCTGGTCGGCCCCGTCACTCTGCTGACGGGCGGTGAATACTGGCTTGTGGACATGCTCTGCGACTCGAACGGGGATGCCTGCCGATTGATCGCGCAGGGGGTGCCGCCTTGGGTCGTTGGGGGCGCGGGGGCGACTCTTTTTGTCGCCGGCTTTGTTCTGGCGGGTCACCTGTCTCGTGCGGTCGGCATCGGCGATCAACGACTCTCTTCGCGTCTGGCCGTGTTGCTTGCCGGAATCGTGCCCTATGCCGCAACGGAGCTGATTTGGAACTGATTCCATGCCCGGCACGAGTTTGGCATGTGGCTCATCTATTTCGTATCGGAGGTGAGTGTCGTCATCGCGATCGGTGTGGCGGCCGGGTTCTTTCCGACCAGGGAACGTCGGACCCTTGTGCCCGGGTGGGCGCTGGTGAGTGTGACGAACGTTCTGGCCGTCGGGCTGGTTGCCATCTTGTTGACGAAGAGTTCCGGTCAAGCGGGTGCGCAGGCCCAGGTCTACTCGACCCGCCCTGCGAGAATTTTCCGGAGGTGTTGGTCCCCTATCCGGAACATACAGAGGCAACGTATGCCGTGATTCCGCCTCACTCCATGTTGACATATTCCTTGCGTGAACATTGCGATCCGAATGACGTGCTCGACGAACTGGGGCGGCGGTACCAGGCGCACGGGTATCGGCGGCTGCAATACGAACTGGACGAGCCTTCCATGGCCTTGAAGGACGGCTGGGAGGATGAAGTGTACACACTTCGAGGCGAGACTATTCGCAGGAGAGAACGCGAACAGTGCTGGTTGAAGTTGGCACCGGCTGTGACACGTTTGAGAGTTTCGTTGAGCCAGTCTCGCGAGGGACCCGTGACGGTCACCGCCATCGTTGTGGCTCTTGCATCCGATCGGATGAAAGAAATCCTGGCGTATGCCGAGGTTCATCCGGAGGCATTCGACCCTGAGGATGTCGAGCGACTGAGGAGCGGGGTTGAAGCGAACGCTTCCGAGAAGCGTTGATGAAAGTGCTTGTAATATTGAGCTTCGGGTCAGCGGAGTTGGATTGTGGCTTTTCGGATGGAGAGGGCGTCCTGGCCGGAGAAGATGAGGAAGATTGTTGTGCCGTCCTGCGATATCCATTTTGTGGGGATGGTTGCTGATTCGCCGGGTCCAGTGTCCCACTTGCTGGTGAAGAATGCGGTTGTCCAGGGTCCCCAGGGTTCGGGGGCGTCGTAGATTGCGAAACCTCCTTCGAAGCGTGTGTCGGGGCGTTCGGTGGTGAAGTCGGGGTTGGTGGGGAGGACCTGCCACCAGAGGTATCGCTGGAGGGGGGCATTGTATGTAACGGAGGAGCGGCAGCAATTGCCTTTGTGGGTGAAGACGGGGCCGCGCCTGGTTATGTCGTTGGTCCATTGGGGTTGGCCGTCGTCGTCGAGGTGGGTGAAGAATTCGTATGCTTTTCGGTGGGTGATCCTGTTTTTGGGGACGCGGGCGAGATTCATGTGGTCTGCGGGCATGTAGGCGCTGCTGCTGTCCAGAGAGTAGATGTAGACGTAGTTGTCGCGGGCGCCGGCATAGTTTTTACCGAAGTTGAGAAAGGTGGGGCAGCCGAATCCTTCGGTGAATCGCCAGTCGGACCATTGCCATCTCCGGCCGTGATCCTGAGACCATGCGAGTTGGGAGTTTTGTGCGTTACGTGTCCACATGTAGAGCGTGCCGTCGACACAGAGCAGGCCGCTGGCCTTCCTGCCGGCGGCGCCCTGTCCGAGTTGTTCGCCGGTCAGGGAACGGATGTTTGTGCCGGTGATTGCGGTGGGCATGCCGTCGATGCGGGCCAGGCCGAGGCTGAGCTTCTTTTCGACTTTCGGCTCGAAGCCCCAGCCGTCGCCGTAGGCGGTGTAGAGGGCATCGTCGTCGGCCCAGGTGGTGGGCCAGTTGTCGCTGCCTTCGGCAAGGCGGATGATCGTATCTTTGGGTGCCCAGGTGATGGACTTGATGACGGGGCTGGCGGGATACGGAGGATCGGGTTGTTGACGCGGCTTCTTAGGGTGAAGGTTGTTCGGGGCGGGTACGTGCGTCATAACCGGATTGCTGGAGCGGTCGGTTACGGCGGCGGCGATGGGCTGGAGGAAGGGTTCGAGGACCTTGTAGTGGGCGTCGCCTTCTTTGCGCAGCCAGGATTTGCCGGCGCGGGCGACGACCATGTCGTATGCGGGCATGACGACGATGAGGCTGTCGTACAGGCCCCACGACCAGTAGGTGTCGGTGGGGACGCCTTCGATGGAGCCATCGGCATTGTTCCACCAGAGCAGGCCGTAGTGGTTGGAGGCGATGTCCATGCTGCTTGACTCGTTGGCTGTGGGCAGGCCGGCCACACCGGGGACGGGGGCGCGGGCCATGTGCACGAAGGATTCGGGTATGAGCTGCTTACCGTTCCATCGGCCGCGGTTGAGGTAGAGTTGGCCGATGCGGGCCATAGCGTTGACATTGGCGTGGATGCCGGAGCCGAATTCGCGGCGCATGATGCCTTCGATCCGGGCGTCGCGATAGGCGTTTTTTCGCCAGGTCAGGTCGGCAGGGGTGATGCCGATGGGCGTGAAGACGCGTTCGAACATGAGGTCGTTGAGGTCGCGTTTGTAGATAAGGGTGAGGCATTCGGCGAGCCAGTTGGGGCCGGCGTCGGAGTAGAGCCATTTTGTGCCGGGCTGGAAGAGGAGTTTGCCGTAGCCGCCGGGTTTCTCGAAGCCGGAGGTCTGGGTGGCGAGGTGGCGGATGGTGATCCGGTCGATCCAGCCGGTTTCGGCGTTGGTTTGGGGCGGAATGGCGAGGGTCGGGTGGTATTTGGAGGCTTTGTCGTCGAGCGCGATGCGGTTGTCGGCCAGCGCGAAGCCGAGGGCGGTGATGCCAATGGATTTGGTGGTGGACTTGAGATCGTAGCGCTGGGCCTGGTCGCCCCAGGTCATGACGAGTTTGCCGTGGCGGAGGATGAGGCCGGAGCCTGAGCCGGTGAGGGCGTAGTCGCGGGCCTCTTTAAGCCTGGCGGCATCGAGGGCGACGTCTTTGGGGCTGGCTTTCTCAAATGCGAAGGAGACAGCAGAAAAGAGGGCCTGAATACCACAGCAGAATAGCAAGACCCTGAATAAAGTCAAAGTTTTCGACTTCAGAATCTCAAGTGGGGGATCCGCGGTGTGCAGTGATTGCGAAGCTGATGCAGGGGCCGATTGGGTTCGTCTTGGTTGATCTTTGCATTTGCCTGAAGTATTGCTGTGAGTCATCATTCTCCAGCCTCTCAAAATGTTAACTGGTCGTTAAGATTGGTTTTTTTCAAATCGGAACCTACTCAGAGTAAGACGCGGCAGGCCCAAGGCAGATTTCACAAATTCCGGCGGATTTCAACGCGCAAGGCGTTCGAAACCAGGTTTGCTGTGCCAACAAGTGCGTTGATCAGGTTTGTCCGGCTTTGTTCTCTTTGCGTTTTCGCAGCGGCTGGTGTTCTTTACAGCGGGCCTATAGTGTGCTGCGGCTGTTGACAAGCGGTGAGGCCATCTGGGATAATCGGGCAGTGCCGCCGGATAGAATATGTTACCCGCTTCAAACCCAGGGAGGCTAATCATGCAAAGCAGCCGTTCAAACCATATTATCTTGTCTGTTGCAATTCCCTTTGTTGTCTTGATGATGCTGTCGCCGATGGTACTCGGTCAGTCGAAGGCAGACCCGGACTTTGGGCCAAACGTCCTGATCTTTGACCCGGCACAGACGGATATACAGCATCGCGTGGATGCCGTGTTTCGTGAGCAGGAGCGGGCACAGTTCGGATCGGGGCGGTATGCGCTGCTGTTTAAGCCGGGGCGGTACCAGGTGAATGTCAACGTGGGGTTTTACACGCATGTGGCGGGGTTAGGGGCACATCCCGATGACGTTACGATCGAGGGGGCCGTACGTACGGATGCGGCGTGGATGAACCGAAACGCGACGTGCAATTTCTGGCGGACGGTGGAGAATCTGGCCGTGCTGCCTCGGCAGGATGGGGGCGCGATGATGTGGGCTGTGTCGCAGGCGGCCCCGATGCGGCGGACGCATGTGCGAAGCGACCTGCTGCTGTCGTCGGGCGGCTGGTCCAGCGGAGGGTTCTTGGCGGACTGCAAGATCGACGGCGAGGTCATGCCGGGCAGCCAGCAGCAGTGGTTTTCGCGGAATTGCTGGTGGAAGCAGTGGAACGGCGGAAACTGGAACATGGTGTTCGCGGGCTGCGAGAATCCGCCGGCGGGCGAGTGGCCGGCGAAGCCTTTTACCGTCGTGGAGAAGACCTTCGCCGTGCGGGAGAAGCCGTATCTGTTCATAGATGCCGACGGGCGCTGGTGCGTGAGGGTTCCGCCGCTGCGTTCGGATACCGCGGGCCTTACGTGGAGCGATGAACAATCTCAGGGCGAGGCGCTGCCGTGCGAGGACTTTTGCATCGCCAGGCCGGATACGGACACGGCGGCGACGCTGAATGCGGCGTTGCAGGCGGGGCGGAACGTACTTTTTACGCCGGGCATTTATTCGCTCGACGATACGCTTGTGGTTTCGCGCAAGGATGTCGTGATCCTTGGCCTTGGGCTGCCCAGTCTGGTCCCGACGGCGGGCAAACCCGCGATGCGCATCGAGGCGGAAGAAGGCGTTATTCTCAGCGGGGTCCTCTTCGACGCTGCCGAGCCGCAGGTTGATGTTCTGCTGCAGATCGGTCTGGCGGGCCGCCGTGCGGGGCGTGCCGAATCGCCGATTTGCCTGCACGATATCTTCTGTCGCGTGGGCGGAGCGCGTGCGGGCCAGGCCCGCCGCATGATCACCATTCACAACGACCATGTCATCGCCGATAACCTGTGGCTGTGGCGGGCCGACCACGGGCGCAGCGTGGGCTGGACGCAGAACACGTGCGAGACGGGCCTGCTGGTCGAGGGCGACAATGTGACGGTTTACGGGCTGTTCGTGGAGCACACGCAGGGGTACCAGACGGTGTGGAACGGCGAAGGCGGCCGCGTGATCTTCTATCAGTCCGAGATGCCTTATGATCCGCCGAGCCAGGAGGCGTGGCGCTGTGAGAACGGCACGGGCTTCGCATCGTACAAGGTGGGCGATCACGCCAAGACCCATCAGGCGTGGGGCTTAGGCGTTTACCATGTCTTTCGAGGCGGTGTCGTCATTGCCGAGAATGCCATCGAGACGCCGGCGGGCGACGGGATCAAGATGCAGCATATGCTGACGTTTCGCCTTGGCGGCGGAAAGCCCGGCAGCGGCATCCGCCACGTCATCAACGGACAAGGCGCCGACGTTATCCAGGGCCAGAAAGCCACGGAAGACGAATTCTGACGCTCAGCCGTGAAATGGGGACAGGGCGCTGTTGATTCCCCCAATTCCGGGTCACGGGTTTTCGCATTTCTGGGTGAGTTCTTTCAGGAGGGTGTTGTGGACCTCGGCGGCGGCTTCGTCGGATTGGGTTTCGATGAGGAGGACGATGGGTTTTTCGGGGATGTGGATGGTTTCGATGCGGACGGGGCCGAGTTTTTTGGTTTGGAATTCGAGGTAAGCGCGGGTGCAGGCGGTTTTGGTCTGGTCGCCCTGGCCTGTTTTGGTGGTTTGTGAGCCGGCGTTGTAGGTGGGGTCGCTTCTGGAGCCGTCGGCGTTGGTGATCCAGTCGGCCAAGGCGCTGTGGGCCTGGACGACGGCGATGCCGACGGCGCGGTCATGGGCGGGGGCGACGGTGATCACTTCCAGGCCGTGGGACTGAACGGCAGGCTTGTGGTGGTGGCAGCCGGCGAGCAGGGCAAGTCCACATAGTACGCTTGTCAGTATGTACCTCATTGGGCATCTCCTTTTTAACCGTGTTTCCATTGGGGTAGACACGGCATGCGGCAATTGGTTACAGGAAAAAGCCGTCCGACCAAAAGGAGTGAGGAGCCTTTGGCTTCCCTAAAGGGCTACGGAAGCCAAAAGTTGGGAATACTAACGGCCCAATGGCCCACAGCGAAGATAAGGGGCATTGCGGCGATTGAAAAGGGCGGCGGGGTGGTGTATACTGTTTGCGGCACGGCGGCGTGCGGGGCGGGTATACCTCGCCCTGACGGGTAATGTCATTCTTGAATCGGAGGTGCGTTATGAATCGTTCCATCGAACTGTCTGTGCTTGCGTTCTTTTTTGCCGCGACTGTGATTTGCGGCGTTTCGCCGGCGTCGGCGGCTGTGGAGGAGGACGATGGTTTCGAAAGCATTTTCAACGGCAAGGACCTGACGGGGTGGGATGGTGATCCGCGGTTCTGGTCGATTGTGGATGGGGCGATTCGGGGGCAAACGACGGCTGAAAATCCCACGCAGGGCAATACGTTCTGCGTCTGGCGGGGCGGAAGGCTCAAGAACTTCGTTCTGAAGATCAAGTACCGGCTGGAGAACCACAACAGCGGTGTGCAGTACCGCAGCGAGGAAGGCCAGAAGTGGCGTATCCGCGGCTACCAGGCGGAGATCCAGCACGATCCGAAGGTTGCGGGTTTTCTTTACCATGAGGGCGGACGGGGCTGGCTGGTGGACGTCGGCGATATCATGGTCATCGATGCCGACGGCAAGAAGAACGTGGTTGGCAAGATCGGCGACCGGCAGGCCTATATTGATGCGGGCTACTACAAGGCGGGCGAGTGGAACGAGTATACCATCACCTGCCGCGGCAATCATGTCATGCAGGCCTTGAACGGCTATGAGACGGTGGAGTTGATCGATAACGACAAGAGGGGCCGGCACATGGATGGGCTCTTGGCGATGCAGCTTCATGCAGGGCCGCCCATGAAGGTCGAGTTCAAGGACATTCGGATCAAGCGGCTGCCCGACCATTACGGCGAGGCGATCATGCTTTTCAACGGCAAGGACCTGGAGGGGTGGACGTTTTCGAGCGACAACCAGAAGGACGTCTGGTCCGTGCGAGACGGCGTGCTTGTGAATAAGGGTCGGCCAACGGGGTATATCCGGACGACCGCGGACTTTACGAATTACGTACTGCGGCTGCAGTATCGGCATCTCGGGTCCGGCAACGGCGGCGTGCTGCTGCGGATGGTGGGCGAAGACAAGGTGTGGCCGCGGTCGATTGAGGCCCAGGGGGCGGCCGGCAACGCAGGCGACATATGGAACATCGACAAGTTCCCGATGAAGGTTGCCCAGGAGCGGACCGAGGGGCGGCGGACGCGGAAGATGCACGCGTCCAACGAGAAGCAGGGGGACTGGAACAGGTACGAGATTACTTTGGATGGCGGCGATCTGGAGTTGAAGGTAAACGGGCTGGTGCAGAATACGGCTACGGAGTGCTGGGAGACTCCGGGCAAGATTTGTCTGCAATCCGAAGGTTCGCCGATGGAGTTCAGGAACATTGTGCTGATACCGATTGTTAAGGATGGCAAGTAGCGGGCGGGCCGTTGCAGCATTGGTGGCCCGGTGGCCGTTGGCGAAAAAATGTGCGGCCAGGCGCTTTATATGCTTGCAAGGCGGCGGCTTTTTCGGTAAATTCACACATCTTTCGCCGAGTGAAGGCGAGAGTGCGAGGGCAGGTAGCTCAGTTGGTAGAGCAACGGACTGAAAATCCGTGTGTCGGCGGTTCAAATCCGCCCCTGCCCATTCATATCTCCTTGTCCCACAAGCACTTATAGATAGGAGATTTCATGTCAGGGATTCCGCAATAGGGGCGCGCACCAATGCGCACCACAATGAATGCGGGCGACGTGTGCCTTCTTTGCCTAATACAAGATGGAGATGAACTACAATTCTGATGCAAATCTCTCCCACGCAAGACGGAATGACAGTCGCTCTCAAGTGCCACAAAAGGGATTAAACTGGTAAAAGTCGCACCCGAAGATTACAATAGGGCTTGCTGAATAGATTGTAAGTTGCTGTTTTACAGTGGTATGCGTTTCGGTTATCGTCTGACAGGTGAATGGAATTGGCCGTTGATCGGCAAAAACCCTTGCACTTGGAGACATGGATGTATCGC